>Ga0066851_10001337_pt1 | contig 11892 bp, 10 predicted proteins | sample ETNtaG_7_FD_65493 | JGI IMG/M metagenome (GOLD analysis project Ga0066851, IMG submission 65493) | Marine microbial and viral communities from oxygen minimum zone, Eastern Pacific Ocean - ETNP201406SV65 | ecosystem: Environmental > Aquatic > Marine > Oceanic | place: Pacific Ocean: Eastern... | reverse complement strand
CCAGAATCAATATTCCCCCACGCTCCAAAATTATCATTAATTGTTAGTGAACTACCTAGATAAATCAATTCTCCAACAACATTACTAGCAGATAGTGAACCCTGATTTGCTAATGTTATATTAATGCTATTTGTTTGACCTGGTTGAATTAAAATCTCTTGAGTAGGCAATAAATGGCTTCCTCTAATATCTAAATTAACTTTAGATGACCATTGATTATTTTGATTATCTTCAAAGTTTATATATAATTCTAAATCTTCTGATTGAACAGCTGATGGAAGTATAGAAACATTAAAATCAGGCGAATACAAACTTTGATTTTGATTTATATTGCCTATTGATACTTGACTATTAATAATATTAATAGAATTAGAAGAAGATGTTAATACTGCTGTTACGCCTTGAGCAACTTGACTACCATAATTATAAACAGGTACCGATAGACCAAATGTTTCTCCTGCAGTTGGAATTCCATCATTCCCATCATTTATTATAAAATTTTGATTAGAATCAATATTTACTGAAATATTAGAATTTGCAATATTTACTGAACCAGTATAAGGTTTATAATTATTTTTTGTAACAGTAACACTTACAAGGCCACTATTAAATGATTCTAAATCAAAATTTACCTCTCCATTACTATTTGTATATAAGTTAACTGGAGAATCTCCAAATCTAATAAGCAATGTAACAAGAGCATCCTCAATGGCATTCCCAAAAGAATCTACAACTAAAAGATTAAAATAATTAGTTCCATAAGATATTTCATTTTCATGATTAACAATCAATAAATCAGGAGTTGTTGTCCATAAATGTGTTGCAGGGTCTCCAATCAGATTATTCCAATGAGTAAATGAGCTTATCCATTGGTAAGGATTTGTTGGATAAGTATTATATAAAGCTAATTTACCACTTGCTAAGCACGCTCCAGCTGTTTCAACTTTATCAGCTAGCAAACCTTGATAAAGTCCCATATCAACTATATTATTAAATAAAGTATGTGTATTCCATGTTGCTGTTCCAATTGCTGCAACACCACCCTTTGGATTAGAAACAGTCCCAGCTCTAAAAAACTTTTCAGACATACACGTATTATCTTCTGAAAATGAACCAGTTCCGCAAGTAAGCACAGTTGCAAAAGGTAGCTTATAACCATTACTCGCATTATCGACATCACTTGTTGTAAAACCACTCATTCCTAAATAACCTCTGTAATTGAAAAATAAAGAACCATCCGATAATTCATCTCTCATAGAAGAGGACCAGCTTCCTCCTGAAGTTTTTAAATAAACATCCCCAAATCCATGATTAGTTAATAAATTAGCAACCGCTTCTTTTGTAATAGAACAAGAATTGCCTGAACTAGATGGATCACCAAACATAGCAGCTTTATTATAGTAATTATCTAAGTTGCCTAAATAAGTAGCTTTCTCATAATTTAGAATTTTATAAACAGCTGTACTTAATTCACTTACAGTTCTAATAGACATTCTACCAATCAAAACTTCTGGAAGTAAATCTGAACCATCTAATTGTGAGTAAGGATGATCTCCTTCACATTCATTGCCATATGAATCATGACCAAAATCTTCATAATAAGTTGGAATACTATATGTACCTCCAACATCCCCTACTAATGCAACATATTCAGGCACAATATCAAAGTTATCATAAGCATTTTGAATATAATTTTTAATAGATGAAGAAGAACTTCCAATAGTTGATGTTGAAACAGTATATACTACATACCCTCTTTGCCTCCTCCATTCGACTAATTGTTGAAAAATAGAATTATCTTCAATGTCACCTGAACAAATATATAATATTGCTGGATTTTGATAATTATTTTCTCTATTTAACTGTTCATAATTTAATATTTGATTTTTATAAATATTCTCAAACACTTTTGATTTAGGTAAATCTCTAGACCTAATATCTTCTGTTTGACCAACCTCTCTAATATTAATCGATATAGATTCATAAATTTCTAACCTATTTTCTTTAGGTAAATAATTAAATGGCACAACATTTATATTACAAACAACTATATTTCTCATTACCATTGGTTCTGATATAGAAACATTTACATAAGGATAGGAATTAAATGAATTATAAAAATCATTATTAATTATTTCAACAGTAGTTTTTTCTAATCCTTTTTGAATATTCTGAGTAGGTGTTACTTTAATATTTTTAATAACCTTTGATTTTTCAACAACAAAATCAACCTCATACTCTTTAGATGGGTCAATCATAATCATAGTCGAATATAAAGGAAGTTTAGGCATTCCCAATATATCAGTATACCCTTTTGATGATTTTATCGATGTAAATGAATCTTTTTTATTAAATTCTAAATCATCATTCAATAGAAAATTTACTTTATATCCATTACTTGATATATCATCAAGAATAAAATCGCTACTTGCAAATAAAACTGAAAATAATAATATATAGAATACCAAGACGACTCCTCTTACGTTAAGCAATATGTCTAATATAAAAATTTATATAATTAATATAAATCATATAATTGTTTCAATATGTAATTATATAAAGAACACTTGCAGTAAATTTACCTTATGATTTAAATTTAGATAATAATTAAATGGAGAATAGGATTAAAATGAAAAAACAATTAATATTTATTATTTCAGCTATATTTCTAATATCTAGTTTATCTGCACACTGTGATGGTTGCGGTACAAGCGATACACATAAACATGGAAGTTTAGTAGGAAATGTAAAATATCAAGGAAAAGTTCCAGGTAAAAAACCATTAAAAATGGATGCAGATCCAGTTTGTGGTGCATCACACGATGAAAAAGTTTTATCAGAAAGCTTTATCGTTGATGAAGATTTAAACCTAAAAAATGTGATTGTTTGGTTAAAAGATGTTAACTATGATGGTCCATCTTTAACTGAAACAGCTGTATTAGATCAAATAGGATGTGTATATACACCTCATGTTATGACAGTAATGAAAGATCAACCTGTACTAATTAAGAATAGTGATGCTACATTACACAATATACATTCTATGGCTAAAGTAAATGATCAGTTTAATTTTGCAATGCCTAAAGTTGTAAAAGAAAAAGAAACATCTTTTAAAAAAGTGGAAGAACCCTTCTATATAAAATGCGACGTTCATCCTTGGATGAAATCATGGATACTTGTTCAAGACCATCCTTATTTTGCTGTCACAGATGATAAAGGAAACTTTAAAATAGACAATATTCCCCCAGGAACGTATGAAGTAATAGCTTGGCAAGAAAAATTCAAAATGTCTCGATCTATAATAAAATCAGTAACAATAGAAGATTCAATCGAAACTACTCAAGATTTTACTTTTATAAAGCCTTCAAAATCTAAGTAATGTTTTTTAATCTATAGACTAGATAAAAAAAGGGCTATTTTTAAATTGCCCTTTTTTTATAACAATTATAATAAAATTATATATTAACCAGGAAACTCTTCAATGATATCCTCAAGCCATTCAATCATATAATCTTCACATGTTTGCTCATCATCATTATCATAATCAAGTCCTAAACCCATTAATTTATCATCCTTATCAAGAGCTCTAGAACCTTCAAATTGATAATTATCTCTTGAGATTCTGCCAATTAATTTTCCACCTTTTTTCATAAATGGCTCTGCTAGCATTCCAATTGCATCTAAAAAGTTAGCTGGATAACCAATCTGATCTCCACAACCAAAAAAAGCTGCTGTTTTACCAGAGAAATCAAGTTTTTCATAATCCAGAAATACTGAATCCCAATCCTCTTGTAATTCTCCAATATGCCATGTAGGACATCCGATAATAATATTATCATATTCAAGAATCTTTTCAACATCAGCATCAGCAATATTATGGATTTCTACTTCATGATCATTCATTTCTAAATATTCTTTCATGAATTCTGTAGCTGTTGTTGTATTATCTGTTGAACTTCCCCAAAAAATACCGATTTTCATTGTATTATTCCTTTAATTTTACTTTTTAAAATTCTATTGAGATTCATTATTAATAAATTAAAATGTTTTATATATTTATTTAAAGTTTTTTTTAAATTATTTTAATGAATAAAAGATTAATTCTAATAATTTGTATTTCAATTTTACTTTTTTCTTGTGATACTCCCAAAACATATAAAGTAATTGGTGTTATTAAGGAAATAAACAAAAATGATAATAAACTTCTTATAGATCATGAAGATATCCCAGGCTTCATGGTTAAAATGGTTATGTTTTTTAAACTTCACAATACCGTTGATATTAATCAATTTACTATTAATGATAGTGTCTCATTTGACTTGATTATAAAAAACAAAGAGAGCTACACTATAAACTATAATAATCTAGGTACTTCAGCATTAAATGCTGAAAAAGATTTTTGGGATAATGGTGAAGATTCAAAATATAATCTCAAAGAACCTGGCGAATACATTGATAATGTTAGCTTCTCAAATACAAACAATAACAATGTATCATTATCTGATTTTGATTCTGATTTCACACTAATATCATTTATATTTAGTAAATGTCCGATGCCAAATATGTGTCCTGCAGCTATTGTTAAAAATCAATATCTTGCTAATTATTTTAATAATGAGAACATAGAATTTTTATTAATCAGCTTTGATTATTTATATGATTCTCCTGAAATATTAAAAAGTATGTATGGCGCAATTGAAAAAGAAAATTTACATTTTCTGTCAAGTTACAATCATTTAAATGATATTTTCTCTATAAGTCAACAATCTGGAGTAGCATATTGGGGTATAGAGGAAAATAATATTGGACAGACCATGAGAAGTATATTAATTGATAAAAATTTAAAGTTAGTAAAAACATATGATGGTATTGATTGGAAACCTAGTGAGGTAAAAAAAGATATTGATAACTTATTAAAGATATATTATTAAAATACCTTTTACCAATCTTCATCCCAATCATCTTCATCTTCTTCCTCACCACCAGAATTAAAATCATAACCATTTGTCTTAAAGTACTCTCTGACATAATCAGAAATGTCAATTTTACCTTGAATATTATAAAGATAATCTGTCAATCCTTTAAGCATCAAATCTGCATTACCATTTAAATCAACTAAATCTTTACCCCATGTTCCCTCAGCGCCATCAACAGATAAAATATCTGATGTAGGGAGATAAGGTGCAGGCATTTTAGTACCTGGCATAATTTTCTGTGGATCTCTTAACCACTCGACAACCCATTCTGGTCGTAATCTTTCTTTAGTTAAAGCTAAATCAGGAGCCCATGTTGCTGGACCTTGAATAGGTTTTACTTCACCATAAAAGTGACAATTATTACATGCACCAAATTCATGTAATTTCTCTCCAGATTTAAATTCAGTTGTTTTTGAATCAACTAAATGAGCACCTTCAAATGATAAACTATGATTTTCCATATCTTGGAATGCTTTAATAACAGAGTTCCAATCATCATCTGAAAGCATTGTAAATGATGGCATCCTAACCTGCAAATTTGGTCTTATTGTAACAGGTTTTTTAAAGAATGAGAACAACCAATCAGGTTGAGTCTTAATACCCTGAGTATTTAAATTAGGAGGAGCATATTCTGAAGAACCTATAACATCAGCTATTTGTCCCCCAAAATCATCTATAATATGACAACCTTGGCAATTATAAGACTGTATTAATGAATATCCTTTAAATACATTTTTATCGTCAACAAGATTTTCAACAAGCATATTTGAAGAAAACTTATTATTATTAAATCCGAGAATCGCAGTAGCAATTGCTTCAACTTCTTCGGGCTTAAAATAAAAATTAGGCATTCTTAACTTATTTTCAGGAGCAACTATTTTATCTCTATCAAAAATTCTAGGATTAGCTAATTTTTGTTCAAACCAAGAATAATTATTATGCTCTATAGAATGAACATGACCAAAATCTAAAGTATTTACAGGTTTTGTACCTTCATGAGTTAACTCTGCACCAATAGGCTTTACATTTTCAAATCCCTTAATATCATGACAAGTATAACAACCATAAAAATTTATGCTTTTTGTACCTACATAATGAATAACTTCAGCTGACGACATCTTATTTAATTTTTCATTAGCTTCTTCTTCTGGAAAACCTTTTATTAACCATCCTCTAGCGATATTAATCATCTCATCTCTATCATAATAAGAGCTAGGTAATTTTGAAAACTCTTCATTAGTAAGTGTTAATAAATAAGCTGTTATATCAGAAGCTTCTTCATGAGATAATCTTAAGTCTGGCATCCTTGTATCAGGATAATATTCAGAAGGATTTTTGATCCAATTATAAATCCATTCAGCATCTGATTTTGAACCTATTCCTATCAAATTAGGTCCTTGGTTCTTAAGAAGCTCATATCTAGTTATTTCTTCAATTTCATAACCAAATTTAGATTTATATAATTCATATGGTAACTCTTCAGCAATCAATTCACCTTTCTCTTCCTTAATCTGATGACACCCCATACACCCAACAGCATTAAATAATTTTTCTCCTGATTCATAATCACCGATATATTGAGAAGAATTATTCATTTTATGCTCCCCATTTGGAAATAGATATTCTGTAATTGCATATATTTCAGAATTATTTCTTTTAATCATTTTAGGGCTTGAATTATTTTCTTGCTCAAAGAAATGAGGCATCCATGTATTATATCTGAAACTTTGTGGGTTTTTAATCCATTTAGCTACCCATTCTTTATTTAACTTTTTATCTAAATTAGTAAGTGGTGGTCCTGCATTATTTTCTTTTTCATATGTTTCGATATGATGACAATTATTACAACCAGATATACTAATTAATCCTAGACCTAAAGCTAATTTTTCTCCACCATCTATGATTGGCTGACTCTCGTGACAATTAAAACAACTTGCTTGAGTATATTTTGTTGGCAGCATAGGTTGAAGCCAATGATGATTTTTTTCCCAATCATATTTCTCTTTCCATTCTTCCTCTTGTTTAGCAGAACCTGGAGTATGAGATGAAGATACAAACGTTGTCCCTCTTGCTCTACCTGCATGACAGCTTGTACAACCAAACTGATTCATAGTATGCGATGAAGAAGAAGATACGTATAAATCAAGTCTAGGATGACTTGTAAATGGTTGCGGTGCATTAGAAAAATCTGGATTGTCTATACCTAAGTGACAACTAATACATCTATCTACACTAGGAACAGAAGCAAAATTAACATCATACTTAACATCGCTTACAACCAATTGATTAACTTTATAATAGGGATCTAAAAAATCAATAATAGGTAAATCTCTAACAATATCTCCTATTTGATTTGCAAGTGTCATCTTAGTTCTATCTAATTTTTCAAGTTTTTTTTCTAATAAAGTAACTTCTTTAAGATATTTATTTAATTTATCCTCTTCAAGTTTTAAATCAGATCTTAAACTTTTAATTTCATCTTCAATATCTTCAACAGTTTTTTCATCTCTTTCTTTAATTAATTTCAATTCATTTAATTTAACTAAAGATTGTTCATATTTATTTTTATACTTGAAATGTTTATGGGTATCATCGTGATGCTCATCTTTATGATGATGATATTCAACAATTTCCGCTTCATATAAATATTTTTTTTCATCTGCCTCTGCTTTAAAAAACAAATAATCCATATTAGATTTATAAAAAACTCCTTTTACTTCAACAAGTAAATTATTCAATGAATCTAAATCAGTGTTTTTAGAATCATATTTATTTTTTTCATCATTGTAAGCTTTTTCATATATATCTCGTTCATTTTCAACTTTATTAAGTTCTTTAAATAAATTAGCTTGAGCAATTTCAGAACCTACTTTTCTAAATTCTCGTTGATACTCTTTAAATTCATCATCATTATCGTTTAAAAACATCCACCCAATCGATAACAAAAATAAAATGCTAGATACAGCAAACCATTTATTTAATAAATTTATATTCCAATATCTTTCGTCGTTTTTATATTCCATATTTAAATATTAAAGAAGTATTCTGGGATTGCCACTATATACTTAAGATTAAAGAACCATCTTAAGTACATTTTAATTGGTAAAGAAAGCATTGATAGACCCATTAGCATTAAAAAAACATATCTTATGGGGCCATATTCTTTTAACATATTTTTAAAAAATGTTTTTGCTAAGAATACAGGTAAAACAAAAAGATACAAAGTGGTAACAATAAAACCTATAGACTCTCTAATTATTGGATTAGATGGTAGTGGTTGATTAAGCATAATAACCCAGAAATATTCAGATAAATTAACATTATTTAAAACTTCTAACTTATGAGGATCCCACCATTCAAATGGTCCATAGAAATTCCAGTTTGGACCTCTAAAAAAAGTTCCAATTACAATTAGATAAATCCACAAAACTAGCCAACCATACATGAAAATAAAATAGCCCACTCTTCTTTCTTTAAAAGAATAGTAACCATCTCCTTTTGGATTAATATCCATATATGGTATTGCACACATTCCAAGAATAATAAATGTTGGAAAAAGAACACCTGCCAACCACGGATCAAAATAAACTAGCATCTCTTGTAAACCTAAAAAATACCAAGGTGCTTTTGAAGGGTTGGGTGTAACAGATGGATTAGCTGGTTCTTCTAATGGAGCCGCAACTAAAATTGACCAAACAATTAAAAAAACCATAAAAAGTAATAAAGCAATAAACTCAATGTAAACAAGGTCTGGCCAAACTAATACTTTATCATCAGGATCATGATATTCATTTGGGTTTTTTCCTTTTTCAATTCTCTTATCATTAATATAAGATTTTTTCATTCCATACCAAACGAAGAAGAACATAGTGTATATCATCATAATGATTGGAAAGTTGTCTGGTTTATTTAATATAATGCTAAAATTATCGTCATTAAAACCTAGGTAGAAAAATGCAGTTATAATAACAAATAGTATAAAACCACCAGCATTTGTCCAAATTCTCCAAATTCCTAATTTTTTACTTACCTTGTCAAACCAGTCTGTCGGAGGAAATAGGAATGGAAATGCAACCGTCAAAAAAGTAAAAGATATTGTCGGAGTAGAGATAAAATCAACTGTATTTTTAATATAATCTATCATTACATTGGACCTGAGATTCCACCATCTTTACGAATTCTCCAAAAATGGACAGCCATAAATATCATGGCAATAAAAGGAATAGCAATACAGTGAAGAACATAAAATCTTAATAGTGTTGCTTCACCAACAAATCTTCCACCTAATAAAGCAAATCTTACATCAGAACCTGAATGAACTAAATTTACATCTCCAATTGCTAATAAAGATGCACCTGGACCTTCATGACCTAAAAATGGTGTAGCTCTTGCCATATTAGAGCCTACTGTTACAGCCCATATAGCTAATTGGTCCCATGGAAGCAAATATCCTGTAAAGCTTAATAGGAGAGTTAAAGTCATTAATATAACTCCAACAGCCCAATTAAATTCTCTAGGGGGTTTATATGAACCTGTCATAAACACTCTAAGCATATGCAACCAAACAGTTAAGACCATTGCATGAGCACCCCATCTATGTATTTCTCTCATAATTCCTAGCGGAACTTGCTCTCCTAAATCAATAATATCTGTGAAAGCATACTCAACTGTAGGTCTATAATAGAACATCAATAAAATACCTGTAATTGTTAAAACTACAAATAAAAAGAAAGACAATCCACCCATACACCAAGTATACCCTACTTTAACCGCATGCCTTGGTAATCTAGCTGGATGTAAATGTAAAAAAACGTTTCCTAAAACAGCATACATTCTCTGTCTTCTTGTTCTTGGAACACCAGATCTGAAAATGGATTTCCATACCATTGATTCATTAAAATAATCTAATATTGATTTTTTCTTATCTGACATAATAACTCTCCATTAAACCTTTAAAAAAGACTCAGATCGATTCCATTCGCCTTTTTCATATTTAAACATTTTTGTCTTGTCCACAATTATTTGTCCATCATTAGCTAAACTAATTTTAAATCGTTCTAATGGTCTTGGTGCAGGGCCTTCAAAATTAATACCACTTGCTCTAAAACCACTACCATGACATGGACATTTAAATTTTCTCTCAGTTTCCTGCCAATTTGGAGTACAACCTAAATGAGTACATACAGTAGATAAAGCAATAATTTTTTCATCATCTCTTACAATCCATACATTGTACTGTTTCTTAAAACGTAAATCAACCTTGCCTCGTTCAAAATCTTCAGGAAATCCTATTTTAAAAGATTGTGGAGGCTCAAATAATACATTGGGAAATAAAAATCTAATCAAAACTGTAAAAAAACCACCCGTTGCAGCTGCAAATGCAACCCATCCAACACTTAGAGTTGTAAGAAATGACTTTCTATTCATTATAGTTTGCTTTGAATTTTCGTAAGCTGGATATTTATTTACAGGAAATTTATTATGATAGATAGACAAAACTTCTCTTGCTAAATCATTTGGATATAAATCATTCCGAACAGACTTTATATCTTGAATAGTTTTATACCATTCTGACTCATCCTTAGCACTTATTAACTTATTTTTTTCTTCTTGTGTTAAATTCATTTATTTAAAATTATTATATATGCCAGATAACTAATTTAATAATGTTCAGCAAGAATTTTCATAGAAAATTCTCTTATTTTAATATTTTTTTCTTCTTTAGCTAAAAACATTAACTCATCTTTAAAAACATTCAGAGGATATTGTGATACCAATGCTAGTATTGTTAGCATAGAATTATTAATTTCATTCTCATCTATATTAGAATAGTTAGTATAATAATCTCTTCTTAAAAGTTTTTCTAAAATATATGAACCTGTATAATCATTCATTTTGATTAAAGATATCGCAGAATCCCACCTTATATTAGGTTCTTCATCTTCAAGCAATGAAATTAAAAAACTTTTTGAACTAACATCTCTTATTTCTCCAATTGAAATAACTGCAGCTAATCTTTCTTGGCTATTAATATCAGAAATAGCAATTTTATTTAATTGAGAAGCAGAAGGAGAAAATCTAATCATACCTAATGATTTAATGGCAGCGATTCTATTTTCCAAATTCTCATCATTTAAACCATCCATCAAAACAATACCAAAATTTTGATTTCCAGTTTGTCCCATAGCTAATGCTAGATATGTACGAACACGAGAATCATCATAAATGGATTTCTCATACATTGATATCATTTGGCTTATAAATAAATCATCGGTTGGAATTCTTTCTACATCTTTCATTAAATTTGATAATTCATATGCAGATTGCCATCTTTTAGTAAGTGAACCAGATTTTATATTATTTAACAAATGCTGGGGATCTTGATTTTCATATGTTAAAATTTCAAATAAAAAGAAAAAAAGAAAGCCAAAAATAGTTATCATTAAAGGAATTAAAAAAAATGAGTAGAATAATGCATATACTTTACTAGAATTATTAATATCTTCTGTTTTATCTATTTTATCTTTCATTTTCTTTATTTTTTTTATTTAAATGTTTTAATGTTCTATTTATTTTTCTTACTTCTTTTGACAATGTCATTATTTTACTCATAGCTACCATAAAAAAAACAAATAATAATAATAGTAATAAATTCAAATTAAACATTGTTCTTATCTTTCATTTTATCTGCTTTCTTTTTTAAATCATGACCCAATAGAACAGGGAATAAAAATAATATCAAAATACTTAAAATCAAAAAACCTATAATCCAATTAAGGTTTTTCATTAACCATTGTAAAGTTATCCATTCTAAATCCATAGCTAATCTTTATTTTCTTTAAACCAATTATTAAATTTATTTTTAAAATCTTCCATTAATATAATACTTGTTTTAACAATGTTCTCAGCATCATAA
>Ga0066851_10001330_pt1 | contig 11913 bp, 8 predicted proteins | sample ETNtaG_7_FD_65493 | JGI IMG/M metagenome (GOLD analysis project Ga0066851, IMG submission 65493) | Marine microbial and viral communities from oxygen minimum zone, Eastern Pacific Ocean - ETNP201406SV65 | ecosystem: Environmental > Aquatic > Marine > Oceanic | place: Pacific Ocean: Eastern... | reverse complement strand
AGAATCAATCTACCTTCGGAAACTTTGTCCCCGACGTTGAGGTGTATTTTGGAAATGGTTCCTGCTCTAGGTGAAGGGACATCCATGGAAGCTTTGTCGCTTTCCAGGGTGATCAGTGAATCTTCCTCTTGGATGCGGTCTCCAGTTTTAACCAGGATCTCGATTACTTCTACCTCCTGGAAATCTCCGATATCAGGAATTTCAACAGATCGTTTGTCCATCTAATTAGTTCAGAGTAATAAGCGCTTCATGTCGGCAAGAAGCAAACAGAAATCGGTCAAAAATCGAGCAGCTGCGGCACCATCGATGACACGATGGTCATAAGTCAGATCAAGGGGTAACATCAGTCGGGGAATAAATTCCTCACCATTCCATTGAGGAGTCATTTTAGATCGTGTAACACCAAGGATCGCGACTTCTGGAGCATTGACTAATGGAGTGAAGGCCGTTCCACCGATTCCTCCAAGGCTTGAAATGCTGAAACACCCCCCCTGAAGGTCTTCGCGTTTGAGTTTTCGTTTCCTGGCCTTTTCACTGATGTTACCAAGATCCTGGGCAAGTTCATAAACCCCTTTCTGGTCGACATCTTGGATCACAGGAACCACAAGGCCCTCATCAGTATCTACGGCCACTCCAATATGACAATAGCGTTTGTGGATCAGATTTTGACCATCGGAGCTCAATGAGGAACGGAAATCAGGATGTTTTTTGAGATTGGTAGAAGTCGCTTTGAGCAGGAAGGCAAGCATCGTCAGCCGGATGTTTTGATCAGCAGCTTCTTTTTTTAGTTTTTGCCGGAATGCTTCAAGTTCAGTAATGTCCGCTTCATCGTGGTTGGTCACCATCGGAAGATTCAGCCATGCACGGTGAAGATGTTCTGCGCCTTTTTTTCTAATCCTTGAGAGGGGTATGATTTCAACCTCGCCGAACTGGGAGAAATCGATTTCAGGAATTGGCGGGACACCGCCTCCTAAACCTTGGGACTGGGACGGTGAACTCAGCCTCTGTTTGACATGCTTTTGGACATCGTCATGTGTGATGCGCCCTTTCCTTCCGGAACCCGTGACACGACTCAGATCTACTCCTAAATCACGGGCGAATTTTCGAACGGATGGACTGGCATGGGCTTTTAGGAACTGCTGCTGATCAACCGGCTCTGAAATAGGAGGTCGACGACCACTTGTTGATTTTTCTTCCAAAACTGGTTTTTTGAGGACATCAGACGGAGAAGAATCCATTTTCACAATGGGCTCTGAAGCTACAGGCTGAGATGAGTCGTCAGATTCGGGAAGAATCAGGGCTATTTTTTGGCCTTTGGAAATTTTTTGCCCTGCGCTGACTAACATCTGCTGGATGGTTCCTTTAAGCGGAGATGGGACGTCCATCGTTGCTTTATCACTTTCCAGGGTGATGACCGAATCTTCATGCTGAACCAGATCTCCTTCTTGGACCAAAACCTCTATGACATCAACTTCAGTGAAATCACCCATGTCAGGCATCAGCATCAACTGGGGTTCCTTCGAGACTGGATTCCCATTGGAGGATGAACCAGGATTTGTTTGGATTTCTGGAGATTTTTGCGACGGGTTCTTCTTTTCCGAAACTTGCTGGGTTTCCAGGGTTTCTGTGCTTTTAAGTCCGCTTTCTCTTTCAGAATCAATTGTGGAAGAATCTGCAGTTTCAGTGGTTTGAAGATCCACGATTGGAGTTCCTTCGGAAACCTTGTCTCCAACTTTGATCAGGACGCTTTCAACCCTTCCCGCAAAAGGTGCGGGGACATCCATCGTGGCTTTGTCGCTTTCAAGGGTGATCAGGGGACTTTCGGTTTCAATGGTGTCTCCAGGATTGATATGCACTTCAATGATTTCGACATCCTCGAAATCCCCGATGTCCGGAACCCGTACCTGTGTTTTTTGATTCATGATTCCGGATTCAAACGTTGAGGGGATTTGGTTTTTCCGGGTCAAGCCCATATTTCCGAATTGCGGATTTCACCGTTTTTGTGGGAATGGTTCCTTCATCTGCCAGCATTTTCAGAGCTGCAACAGTTACGTAAAAACGATTCACCTCAAAATGCCTCCGTAACGATACACGAGTGTCACTGCGGCCGAATCCATCTGTTCCCAATACATGGAAATTCCTACCGATGTAGGCTCGAATTTGATCTGCGAAAAGCTTTACATAATCGGTTGCGGCAACTACAGGCCCGTGATGTTTTTCAAGACACGAAGTCACATGTGGTACACGGGGCTTTCGATCAGGATGCAGAAGGTTCCAGCGAACCGTGTCATCTCCGTCTCGTTTCAGTTCATTGAAACTGGGGCAACTCCAGACATCTGCTTGAATTCCGAAATCTTCAGATAGTAAATCCGCAGCAGCGATGACTTCTCTTAGGATGCTTCCGGATCCGAGAAGCTGGACGCGTTGGTTGCCTTTGCCTCCTTCCTGAAAGAGGTACATGCCCTTGATGATGTCCTTTTCCTGCCCTTTTTTCATTTCAGGATGAGGGTAGTTTTCATTGAGGGTGGTGATGTAATAAAAGACATTTTCCTGATCCTCAAACATCCTCTTTAATCCGTCTTGAAGAATCACCATCAACTCATAGGCAAAAGTGGGGTCATAGGAGATGCAGTTCGGCACATTGGACGCCATGATCTGGCTTTGGCCATCTTCATGTTGAAGCCCTTCGCCGTTGAGTGTTGTTCTACCGGATGTTCCTCCAACCAGAAATCCACGCGCCTGGATGTCGCCGGCAGCCCAGATCAGATCCCCAACACGCTGAAATCCGAACATCGAATAGAAGGTGTAAAAAGGAATCATCTGGATTCCAGAATTGCTGTAAGAAGTTGCTGCTGCAATCCAAGATGAAATGGCACCATCCTCATTGATTCCCTCTTGAAGGAATTGGCCTTTTTGATCTTCGCGATAATACATCAACTGATCCCGGTCCACCGGTTCGTATTTCTGGCCCTCATGGGCATAAATCCCAATTTGACGAAACATTCCTTCCATCCCAAATGTCCTTGCTTCATCGGGGACGATGGGTACGATTCGGGAACCCAACTGTTCATCACGACAGAGCAGGGTCATTGCCTGGACCAATGCTTGAGTGGTTGAGATTTCACGTTCTCCGGTACTTTTCAGCAGTCGTTCAAAAAATGAAAGTTGGGGAGTTGTCAGTCCATCACCTCTAGTTCTTCTAGAAGGCAGGTAACCGCCAAGATTTTCCCGTTGTTGATGAAGATAAACGACTTCGGGAGAGGAATCTCCTGGGTGGAAGAATTCCATCTGTTCCACCTGATCATTCGAAAGTGGGAGATGAAACCGATCACGGAACATCAACAGGTCTTCCGGGCGGATTTTCTTTTGTTGGTGAGTGATGTTGGCGCCTTCTCCTGAACCGCCCATTCCGTAACCCTTAACTGTTTTAGCCAGGATGACCGTAGGCTGTCCAGTGTGGTTGACTGCAGCATGATAGGCCGTATAAATTTTATGAGGATCATGTCCTCCACGATTCAGTCTCCAGATGTCCTCATCACTCATATTGGAAACCATTTCGAGCAGTTCGGGATATTTGCCGAAAAAATGTGTTCGCGTGTAGGCACCCCCCTTGGCTTTGAAGGCCTGGTATTCTCCATCTATGGCTTCTTCCATTCTTTTCCGCAAAAGCCCCTGATCATCTTTGGCTAGAAGAGGATCCCAGTATGAGCCCCATACTATTTTGATCACATTCCACCCGGCACCACGGAATTCGCCTTCTAGTTCCTGGATGATCTTCCCATTTCCACGGACAGGTCCGTCTAAACGCTGGAGGTTGCAATTGATGACAAATATCAGGTTGTCCAGTTTTTCTCGGGCTGCTAAATGGATAGCACCCATCGACTCCGGCTCATCGGTTTCACCATCTCCCAGAAAACACCAAACCTTCCGGTTTTCTGTATTGAGCAGTTCACGATTATGGAGGTATTTCAGAAAACGGGCCTGGTAAATTGCCATGATGGGCCCTAAACCCATAGAAACAGTCGGAAATTGCCAGAATTCAGGCATCAGCCAGGGGTGGGGATAAGAGGAAATTCCTTTACCTGTCGATTCCTGGCGGAAATGATTCATCTGTTCTTCAGTGATCCGTCCCTCAAGAAACGCTCTGGCATAAATTCCTGGTGCTGAGTGCCCCTGAATGTAGACCAGGTCTCCGCCATGTTCCTTTGTAGGTGCATGCCAGAAGTGATTGAATCCAATATCATAAAGCAGAGCTGAAGACGCAAAACTGGCAATATGACCTCCAAGTTCTGAAGAATCGCGGTTGGCCCGCATCACCATCATTGCCGCATTCCAGCGGATGATGGAGCGGATCTTGGACTCGATTTCATGGTTTCCTGAAGAGCGGACCTCTAATTCCGGAGGAATGGTATTAAGGTAAGGGGTATAGGCAGTATAGGGTGCGTCTGCTCCAGAAGTCACTGCACGGTCGGCCAGGCGTCTTAAGAGAAACTGGGCTCGTTCAAAACCGTCGCGCTCAATGACGGCTTCCATGGCCTCGATCCATTCCAGGGTCTCCTGAGGATCAAGATCATTCACCTTTGTCGTAGTCATAGCCGTCAAATATAAGAAGGGTTTCTAAAAAATTAATTATTCAAGGATTTCATCAAATGTTTTATTCCTCAACTCATGATTGAGGGTGAAGGGAACTCTCCTGATTGGTACCAGTAAATGGATAAAAAATAATTTCATCAGCGTCAATTGAAGTCAAGGTTCATCCATGAAAGGTTCTCTGAGAATCAATTGCATGGATTTCCACACGTCTCTGCCTATTTTTTCATTATCTACGCTAGCGCCTGGGAAACTTGTAGCAATTCTATTTGCAGAACGGCTATTTTCAGTTGCTGTGAATCCGATTACTTTTCTACGGGGTCTTGTCAATTCAGAAGCCAACCGACCCTGAGCAATGATAGATTTAGAAAGGGCCCGTGGTATTTTTTTCTTTTTTTTGCTTTGAGATTTTTTTATTAATTTACCCTTTGGTTTTATGAATTGCCAACGATTCGATGCTGAAAGGTAACGGACCATCCTTCCGGTTTTTCTTTCAGCTGGGCTGATGGAATACTTTGAATGTTTCGAGGAAATTATGATTTTGTTGGCTCTTTTCGGTTTCCATTCATCTGCTGAGACAGCTTGAAGAAAAATTAAAAGAATCCCAAACACCTTGAACATCTTCCACAAATGTTTTGGGATTCTTACTTGAAACAAAGTTAGCATATAACAAATAAAAAAAATGCAGGACAACGACTCGAACCAGGATGAAAAGGTAGTAAATGAAGAACCTTTCCAGATGGAAGAGGGATTGTCACTCAATGTTTTGAATAACATGATGGAGGAAACTCTCATCAGGGACTCTCAAAATAGTTTTTCTCCCCAGGACGAGCCCTCTAATACAGCATTCAAAATTGCAGGGATTCAGGAAGAAAAAATTAAAACGTTTGGTCATAAATTCATAACAGCCATGAACAAAGTCCGTGCTTCTCTATTCAGTGAAGCAAAAACATTAAAATTCATGAACTCTGAATTGCTCCAATACGAAGATTACCAAAAAATCTTTGACCAACCCTCCTGTTTTTCCTACCTCAGTCTCCCTGAACTAGGAACAGTCTGGATTTTACAAATTGATAGTGAATTAGCTCTGAGCCTGGCATCCATATTTCGTGCCCGTAGGATAGAGGATCAAACTCAGGTCAAGTTATCAAATCATTTGGATGGTGCGCTTTTTTTTGAAATCGGGCCTTATATTCAAAGGATTTTTGATTCCATTTACATGCAAATTTTCAATAGTTCCCTTTCGCCTAAAATCCAACTCAGGCATATGTTAAGCCCGGCATTTCACCGTGAAATCAAAAAGGAGAAGAATTTACTGGTTTTCCATTTTGTGGAGGAAAGTCAAAATTTAAAGGGTAAAATGAGGCTTGCACTCCCTGCTGATTTCATCAGGCGATTGCATTGACAAAAAACTAACGTTCAATTTTAAGAACGGCCATGAAGGCTTCCTGAGGTACTTCGACCGAACCGACGCGTTTCATACGTTTCTTCCCTTCTTTCTGCTTTTCCAGCAATTTCCTTTTTCGAGTGATGTCTCCGCCATAACATTTGGAAGTAACATCCTTTCGCATCGCACCAAGCGTTTCACGTGCGATGATTTTTGAGCCGATTGCAGCCTGGATTGCAACCTCATACATTTGCTTTGGGATTAATTTTTTTATCTTTCCGGCCAGTTCCCTACCCCGATAGTAGGCTTGTTCTTTTGGGACGATGAGTGAAAGAGCATCAACTAATTCACCATTCAGCATCAGATCGAGCTTGGAAAGCTCCCCTTTACGATAATCAATCAATTCATAATCAAAAGAGGCATATCCCTTAGAGATGGATTTAAGCCGGTCGTAAAAATCCATCACGATTTCATTCAGAGGAAATTCATATTCCAGGATCACACGGTTTGGACTGGGAAATTCCATATTGACCTGGGTTCCTCTCCTTTCCTGAGCCAGTTTCATAATACTTCCAACAAACTCTTCGGGCATCATGACCCGTCCGCGTATGTATGGTTCAAAAATCGAATCGATTTCCATCACTGGGGGAAGTTGGGAAGGATTGTCTATTTCCAAAATCTCCCCATTGCGTAAATGGACTTGGTAGACAACGCTTGGTGCCGTGGTCACAAGAGACAGGTGGAATTCTCGCTCAAGTCGTTCCTGGATGATTTCCATATGAAGTAAGCCAAGAAACCCACACCGGAAACCAAATCCAAGTGCTGCAGAGGTTTCAGGCTCGTGCTTCAACGAGGCATCATTGAGAGCAAGTTTGTTCAATGATTCTTTCAATTCTTCATACTGTTCCGAATCGACTGGATAAATACCACTGAATACCATGGGTTTTGATTCTGCATAACCAGGGAGTGGTTCATTTGCCGGGTTCTCTGCCAAAGTAACGGTATCGCCAATCCTCGTATGTCCGATGGTTTTGATCGAAGCACACAAAAAACCGACATCGCCCATTTTCAATTGTTCACATTCTTTTCGAAAAGGAGTGAAAACGCCTAACTGGATAACTTCATATTCTTTCTCTGTGGCCATAAAGGTCACCTTGTCTCCAACACTGACTGAACCATCCACGACTCGGATCATGATCACAATTCCAAGATAGGCATCAAACCATGAGTCAAAAATCAAAGCTCTTAAAGGAGCCTCCGGTTGTCCGTTAGGATAAGGAATCTGATCCACAACCTGTTCCAGGATTTCAGCAATTCCAACGCCCTCTTTAGCACTTACTTTGACAGCATGACTGGTATCAAGGCCGATAATGTCTTCGATTTCAATTGCTACCCTTTCGGGTTCTGCAGTAGGAAGGTCGATTTTATTTAAAACTGGAAGGATCTCGAGGTCATTCTCAAGGGCCATATAAACATTGGCCAGGGTTTGGGCTTCCACTCCTTGCGCTGCATCCACTACTAACAGTGCTCCTTCACACGCAGCCAAGGATCGTGAGACTTCATAAGTAAAATCGACATGACCTGGAGTGTCGATCAGGTTTAGAATGTATTGATTCCCATCCTTTGCAGTGTAATCAAGACGCACCGATTGGGATTTGATGGTGATTCCACGTTCCCGTTCAAGCTCCATCGAATCCAGAAATTGTTCCTTGGATTCTCGATCTGTCACGGCATGGGTATCCTTCATCAGACAATCTGCCAGGGTCGATTTCCCATGGTCGATATGAGCAATAATGCAGAAGTTACGGACGCGACGAAAAGTCTCCATGAACTGTCTTTGATTTTCCTGCTTAGGGGATTATTAGAAAGGTTGAGTTGATAATTTATCAGTGCAGCATCGGTATCACCAGACCAAAGTCTGGCATAAAATTCCACACCCTATTTCATGCTGGACAGTTGTTCGTGGCGGAAATAGGCTACATAGGTTTCCTACCTTTCCGAATCTGGATGAAAAGCCTTTATGAACTACGAAGATTATTTGAAAACCTCACCTGAAGATCGACTCAAATACTATCAACGTGATGATAGGATGTATCATGTGATGCGGACCCAGCAATTTGATGTCACTCTATTGGAAGAACTATTTGAGATTGCAAATCAAATCAAGCTGATGACGCGCAAACCGAATGGGATAGATTTTTTAAAATCTCTATTGCGTCATAAGAAATCGATGCTCTATTTTACTCAACCTTCGACAAGGACCTTTCTTTCTTTCTTGGGGGCCTGCCAATTAGTAGGAATGGATACTGCCGAAGTCCGTGATCCTTCTTTGTCTTCAGAATACAAAGGTGAAAGCCAAGAGGATGCGATCAGGGTCTTCAGTAGTTATTTCGACATGATCGTGATGCGTGACCCTAAACCAGGTTTCTGTGAATACATGGCCTATTACCTGGATCATTCAGCGAGAAGTGTTCCTTTCATCAATGGTGGTAGTGGAAAGGATCAGCATCCAACCCAGGCTCTTTTGGATCTCTATACCATGTACCGTTCTTTTCAGGATCAAGGAGGAGTTTCCGGAAGACGTTATGCTTTTGTGGGTGATTTGCTTAGGGGGAGAGCGGTACGATCTGTGATCTTCCTTCTCAGTCAGTTCGATGATGTGGAAATGGTGTTTGTTGCCCCGGATGCATTCCAAATTGCACCAGATCTAGTGCAAGCCTTGGAACAAAGCCGGGTTAAGATTCAAAAATCAGACAATTTGAAGGAGGTTCTACCCGATGTCGACTGTGTCTATATGACACGAATTCAGGATGAATATGATATGTCCAACGAATCGGGGCAGATTAATTATGACCTCTTTAGTTTGTTTCCCGAGGACCTGAAACTTATGAAGGCAGATTCCATCATCCTGCATCCCCTTCCCAGGCGCAGTGAAATTCATCCAGAAGTGGATTTGGACCCAAGGGCGATGTACTGGAGACAACTAAGAAACGGTCTTTACATCCGAGCCGCATTGATGCTCTACATATTTAATCAAAGTCATCGTCTTCAGGAATATTGAAAGGACCTTAAGAATTCTGATAGGTTGGAATTCAAATCCAATTTTTTAAGTTTTAATGATGTCTGACCCCAGGTTTATTTCAACGAACTTTGCTGCTGTTCTGGTCTATGGAAGGCTTCCCTTGGTTTTTGGTGGGATGCTCTTTTCTGTTGCAGTGATGCTGAATCAAAGCCTGACCGCCTATCTGGCCGGTTTGGGTTTGTTAATGACTTCCATGTTTTTTGACCTGATTGATGGTTGGTTTGCCGCACGATATCGCCCCCAAGCTAAACTGGCACATCTTGCGGACCGGATCATGGATAAAGCAGTTTATTCGATGATCTTTCCAATGGTTGCGGTTGGGATGATGTGGCGTTACCAACATCTGCCCGAAGGGTCGAATTTGAATCTCGAAATACTGCATGTTGTGCTGGTTCTGATTCTATGTGTAGCGGTTTTAATGCGAGACAATTTTGCGCATTTCATGCGGAATTTTTCCCTTCGTCGAGGTGAGGAGGAAGAGTTCAAAGAAATCACTCGACTAAGGACCATTGTTGCAGCACCTATTGGGGTTTTACTTTACCTCTATGCATTCTACCTCCCAGTTGTGGGGGAATCCAATCTTTCATCCTGGATCAGTTGGTTTGGTGAGATGAATCCAAGGAATTTGATCATAATCGAGATCCTCTTTCTGATCATCAACCTCGGTTCCATTGCCGGTTATTGCCGGAAATATGGAACAGCCTGTCTCGATGACCTTTGTCTTGGAGATGAAATCCTCCGTAGAAGGATCCTCTCCATCTTTCCCAACGCTCTGACCGTTATGAATGCCATGATGGGGGTTTTGGCAATTTTCTTTGCGGACCAGGGACGTATCAAAGAAGCCTACCTGATCCTGCTTGGAGCCGCATTTTTCGATAAGTTGGATGGTGCCGTAGCAAGAAAACTTGGACTGACCACTCCCCTTCCGACACAAAAGCAGAATAAATACAGCATTACCTTGGGGGGAGTTCTTGATGATATTTCTGATACGGTAAGCTTCTGCATCGCTCCGGCCATCATTTTTTATATGCTGATGGGCCGGTTTTCTGAGCAAACCGGAGAAACCATGGCATTTTTATGGGTGGCCATCGGCTATACTGTTCTCGGAGTGGTTCGTTTGATTTTTTTCATCCTGGATCAAAACAGTATCCCTGGATTTTTCAAGGGCCTTCCGGTTCCTGCTGCAGCACTTTTAGTCTCAGCTCCTTTTATCATGCTTGATTCAGCCCTGGATCAAGGATCTCAGGAATTGATCTTTTGGGGTAAACTGTGTTTTTGGTTGATGATTGGAACCTCACTTTTGATGAATAGTTATTTTATCCGTTATATTCATGTTGGTAGACTTATAAGTCGTGACCGGAGATTCAAGTGGTTCACAATTTTTATGATTCTTGGGTTTTTATTCACCCCCTATTTTGGATATGCATCATTCTTTTACCTGAGCCTTTATGTCTTATCTCCCTTATACACATGGCGTATCAGTCCCGAGGTTGCAGCCATTGAAACACGTACCCAGGTTGCTTCTTCCTGAACCCTATGCCTGAGCAAGAAACAGTTTTTGAGGACGACTCGTCCCGGATGGTCGCCCCGGAAACTCAGCTGGGGGAAATGCATGACCAGTCTTTGCGTCCCAAAAGTCTCCGGGACTATGTCGGCCAGGAAGAAATCCGCAGAAATCTTGAAGTTTTTATTGCCGCAGCGAAAAAAAGAAATCACGCCTTAGATCATGTCCTCTTGAGCGGTCCTCCTGGGTTGGGAAAAACCACACTGGCAAATATTTTTGCAAAAGAAATGGAGGTACAAATTCGATCCACATCGGGACCTGTCATCGAACGTCAAGGAGACCTTGCCGCCATCCTGACCAACCTTGAACCGGGAACGATTCTCTTCATCGATGAAATCCATCGCATGAATCGAGTGATTGAGGAAGTACTTTATGGTGCAATGGAGGACTTTACCCTTGATATCATCATCGGGGAAGGTCCTTCTGCCAGGACCGTGAAGCTGGAACTTCCACGTTTTACGCTGGTTGGTGCCACCACACGAACCGGGCTTCTTTCATCTCCTTTGAGGGATCGTTTTGGAATCCAGTGTCGCTTGCAGTATTATTCTCCGGAAGAACTGCAGGTCATCATTTTACGAAGTGCCTCCACACTGGAAATCGAAATAGTCGAAGAAGCAGCTTTGGAAATGGCCCGACGTGCTCGGGGTACTCCTAGGGTCGGCAACCGCATTCTCAAACGATGCAGAGATTTTGCCGACCTACAAACCTCCGGAGTGATTGGACTCAGTCTGGTCGAGGAAAGTCTCGAGAAACTGGGTGTGGATCTGGAAGGTCTGGATTCCATGGACCGTATGATCCTTGAAACGATCATCCATAAATTCAAAGGCGGACCCGTGGGGTTAGGGACCCTTTCAGCCTCGGTCTCAGAGGAAAAGGATACTTTGGAAGACGTTTATGAACCATTCCTTCTGCTCAAAGGTTTCCTCCAGAGGACTCCTCGTGGTAGGGTGGCGACGGAGCAGGCATACGAACATCTTCAAATTCCAATCGAGAATTCAAATTCCCAGATGCAACTTTTTTAATAATTAGCATGTCCGTCTTTTCAAAATCGAAAACCTCCTCCGAACAATCCTTTTTACACTGGATCATGCCCCAATGGAAATATTCCCCCTGGGTTTTTACTTTGGCATTGCTCACATGCTATGCCGTTTCGGTCAATGTCCGATACCAGCAATTCGTCACCTGGCAACAGAATCCGAATGCCTACTTTGTCGGGGAACGACCCATGATGACCACCCTGGATGCGCCATATTGGCTTCGATGGGCCAGGGAATACAATGAGGGAACCTA
>Ga0066851_10001328_pt1 | contig 11933 bp, 13 predicted proteins | sample ETNtaG_7_FD_65493 | JGI IMG/M metagenome (GOLD analysis project Ga0066851, IMG submission 65493) | Marine microbial and viral communities from oxygen minimum zone, Eastern Pacific Ocean - ETNP201406SV65 | ecosystem: Environmental > Aquatic > Marine > Oceanic | place: Pacific Ocean: Eastern... | reverse complement strand
ACAGGGGTTTGAATATTTTTAATAATTCTTCTCGTGGTCAGGGGCCAGGCGAGATTGTTGTTAAAAAGAGTTACTTTCAACAATACTTGGCTGATACTTTTGAATATCCTCGTAATTTCCAGGCCAGTTTAATTAAGGAAAAAGAACTAGACGAAAAGGCAAAAAAAGCCATAAGCAGAAAAGCTGCACTATTTGTCCCATTCTCTCAATTACCTACATGGCAAGGTAACGTTAATGAGCTCAAAGATAATTTTGACTCCATAGTTTATGAAGTTTCAAATTCGGTAGACTTCGATGTTGATGGTGTTGTATTTGAGGTGGTAAATGGGTTATTAAAACAACATATGGGATCCAACAGAAAATTTCATCGTTGGCAGATTGCATTTAAAGAGAACAAAGATAAAGCTCAAGTAAAGGTTATATCTATAACTCCTCAAGTTGGACGAACAGGGAAAATAACTCCGGTAGCTGAATTAGAGCCAACAATACTGAGTGGGGCAAGAATTGTACGCGCAACAGGGCATCATTACGGATTGGTAAAAGAGCAAGGTCTAGGAGAAGGAAGCACCGTAGAGCTTATAAGGTCAGGTTTAGTGATACCCAAGATTAACAGAGTATTGAAGCCTTCCCACACAATTATTCCTAGTAATTGCCCTAGTTGTAATGAAGAACTGAGTTGGGATTCTGATTTTTTGATATGCACTAATCACAATGATTGTCCTGCACAAACTATTGGCAGGATGGGGTATTTCTTTAAAATTCTTGCAAATAACGATGGCTTCGGTATTGCTACTATAGAAAAGCTCTATGCTAAGGGAATTACAAAGGTCTCTCAAATATACAAGTTAACAATCAAGGACTTAATTGAAATGGGTTTTGGTGAAAAAACTTCATCAAACCTTGTTAATCAACTTAGAAGGTCATGCACAGAGCAAGTTGAGGATTGGAGGTATCTATCAGCTTTTGGAATATTGAGAATGGGTCTTGGTAATAGTGAAAATTTATTAAAGAATTATCCTCTGGAAGAAATTTTTAATCTTTCGTCAGAACAAATTTCTGCTATTGATGGATTTGCAGAATTAACAGCAAATGTTATTAACGAAGGTCTTAATTCTATTCGGGAAGAATTTGAATCATTAAGTAAATACAAGTTTAATCTTGAAAGGACAGTACTGATTAGTGATACAAGAACATTTGAGCATGCTTTGTTTGGGAAAAAGATTGTTTTTTCTGGGAAGATGAAAGGGTCAAGAGGTGATATGAAGAAACACGCATCTGGCATTGGAATTCAGACCTTAACGAGTGTTAGCTCAAAAACTGATTATTTGGTAATAGGTGAAAATGTAGGCAAAAGCAAAATTGATAGTGCAGAGAAGTTTGGTGTTAAAGTCATATCTGAAAAGGATTATTTGTCAATTATTAATAAATAATTCTTATTTATTTAGCTAATTTCATAGCTAATATTTAACCTTACATATTTGCAAAAGAATTATTTTTGTATATAATGTACAAGGTTATTTCCCAAAGAAGGGTAATTAACAAAGAACATTGACGTTTATTTAGATTTTTCGTATGAATAATTTAAGTAAGCGTTTTTTTTCGTCAGTTTCAAAGTTGAAATAATAACGGTATAGAAGCCAGTAGTTATATTTGCAATTAGCAAATATAACTACTGGCTTTTTTTTGTTTGTAACATAAGGAGACAATAATATGAAAATAGTAACAGCAATTATTAAACCATTCAAGCTTGATGAAGTAAGAGAAGCTCTTTCTGAAATAGGCGTAGCTGGAATAACTGCAACTGAAGTTAAAGGTTTTGGTCGTCAAAAAGGACACACAGAGCTATATCGAGGTTCAGAATACACCGTAGATTTTTTGCCTAAAGTTAAATTAGAAATTGCCATTAATGCTGACCAAGTTAATTCAGTGATTGATGCTATAACTAGTTCTGCTAAAACTGGCGAAGAAGGCAAGATTGGTGATGGAAAGATATTTATTTCAAATTTAGATGAGGTAGTTCGTATACGTACTGGCGAAACTGGCTCAGTAGCAATATAAGGAGCACAAAATGGAAAATACAATTATAGAAATGCAATTCGCCATAGATACTTTTTACTTTTTAGTAATGGGTGCTTTGGTGATGTGGATGGCGGCAGGTTTCTCGATGCTTGAGGCAGGCCTTGTAAGAAGTAAAAATACTGCAGAAATATTAACAAAAAATGTTGGTTTGTTTGCGATTGCTTGTACTATGTACATGGTATACGGCTACGAATTAATGTATGGCGGCGGTATTTTTCTTGATGGTATAAGTGGAGCAGGAGAGACTTATTCAAGTGCATCTGACTTTTATTTTCAGGTGGTATTTGTAGCAACCGCGATGTCAATTGTATCTGGTGCTGTGGCAGAACGCATGAAACTGTTTTCATTCTTCTTGTTTGCTGTGATTTTTACCGGAGTAATTTATCCGCTTGAGGGCGCATGGACATGGAACGGTGAATCAGTGTTCGGTTTATACAATTTAGGTGACTTAGGTTTCGCCGACTTTGCTGGTTCAGGAATTGTTCATATGGCAGGTGCAGCAGCAGCTTTAGCTGGAGTGTTAGTTTTAGGCGCGCGTAAAGGGAAATATAATAAGGATGGTTCATCTAACGCTATACCAGGCGCTAACATGCCATTGGCAACTCTAGGTACATTTATTTTATGGATGGGCTGGTTCGGCTTTAATGGTGGCTCAGTTCTTGCTATGGCAAGTAAAGATAGTGCGAATGCAGTGGCAATGGTATTCTTAAACACTAACGCAGCAGCAGCTGGCGGTGTAATAGCGGCATTATTATTAGTTAAAGTGCTATGGGGCAAGGCAGATCTTACAATGGCACTTAACGGTGCATTAGCAGGACTTGTCGCAATTACTGCTGGTCCAGATACACCAACTGCTTTACAAGCAACTTTAATTGGTGCTGTTGGTGGTGTATTAGTAGTATTCTCAATTGATGCGCTAGATAAAGTCTTTAAGATTGATGATCCAGTGGGCGCTATATCAGTCCATGGTGTTGTTGGTTTGTGGGGATTATTAGCGGTACCTTTAACAAATGATGGGGTTTCGTTTAGTGGTCAGCTTGCAGGTGCAGCTACTATATTTGTATGGGTTTTTGTAACCTCTATATTATTATGGATTGCACTAAAATCTGTAATGGGAATAAGGGTTTCTGATGAAGAAGAGTCTGAAGGAGTTGACATTGCAGAATGTGGTCTTCAAGCCTACCCAGAATTTACAAAATAACTACACAACTTTAAAAACAAAAGGCAGAAATTATTATTATTTCTGCCTTTTTTTAATATCGTTCCTTAACTTAGAACACGATTATAGGTAAAATTAATCTTATGAATACAGCTTTAAAAATAATTCTAGTAGATGAGAATACGGGCAGATCTGCAATGTTAAGAAGGGCATTACAAGACAAGGGGCACGAAGTTATTTGTCGAATGGAGAATAGCTCTAATCTACGAAACAGTAACGAGATGACTCACGCCGATGTCGTTATAGTTAATTCTGATATTCCAGATGAAGAGGTTTTTGCTAATTTGAATGGCATAAATAAATCAAAACCCAAGCCTATAGTTATGTTTGCTGAGAGTTCAAATTCAGAGATGGCAAACTCAGCAATTAAATCTGGCGTAAACGCATATATTGTTGACGGTCTAGAAGAAAATAGAGTTCAGCCCATCATTGAAGTCGCTATTGCTAGATTCAGGGAATTTCAGGCTTTAAAGGATGAGCTAGATGCTACTAGAAGTATGCTTTCTGAGCGTAAAGCAGTCGAGAAAGCGAAGGGTCTACTAATGGAACATAAAGATATAAGTGAGGATGAAGCCTATCAGTCTCTTAGAAAAATGGCAATGAATAAAAACAAGAGAATAGTTGAAGTTTCTGAGAGTGTAATAAGTGCTTTTGAGTTATTAGATTAATAGCTGTTTATATTTATTTATTTTTATCTTCTTCGTCAAGCTTTCTAATGTAATCAGCAAATTCGTCATCCATTTTTGCAAATTCATCATCTATCTTATCTATTTCAGCTTCCAATTCAGAGTCGCTTGAATCCTCCTCTTGATCATTAACTTCTGAATCTTTGTAATTATTGTTTTGTTTTTTGTTTTCCTCGTCCTTTTTAGTAGCTCTGCTTCTTGTCTTTATTAATGGAGCAAGAATTAAGCCTACCTCAAATAATAGCCACATTGGTATTGCAATCAAGGTCTGAGAAATAACATCAGGAGGAGTTAAAATCATTCCTAATGCAAAAGCTCCGATAATAACATATGGGCGGTTTTTTCTTAACGTTTCAACAGTTGTAACTCCAAACATAATAAGCAAAATGGTTGCAATTGGAACCTCAAAAGCTACACCAAAAGCAAAGGAAACTTTTAGTACGAAATCTAGATAGTATTGTATATCTGGAGTGAAATCTACAATGCTAGGCCCAATACTTGCTAAAAAACCAAAAATAACTGGAAATACAATATAGAAAGAAAACAGCAATCCTGCATAAAACAAGATGGTAGAAGATACTACTAACGGTATAACAAGTTGCTTCTCATGCTTATATAGTGCTGGAGCAATAAATGACCATAATTGATAAAGAAGGTATGGCATAGCAAGATAGACTGCAAAAATAAGTGCCATTTTTAGCGGTGTTAGAAAAGGAGATATTACCCCAATAGCAATAATATTTGTATCTGTTGGTAGAACTCCAACTATGGGAGCGGCAATAAATGAGTACACCTCATTTGCGAATGGGAAAATTCCAATAAATATAATTAATATAGCAACAACAGAGCGTAATAACTTGTCGCGCAATTCAACTAAATGTTGAATAAAGGTCATATCGCCAGCATTCATGATTTATTGCTTTTAATTTTATCTATGTCTTCTTTTACTTCGCTCAATGTTTCTTTAGTGTCTTTTATAATGTCAACTATTCCAGAGTCTTCTTCGTTAATAGTTAGATGCTCCTTTAGCTTTTCTGCTTCAAGCTCATCTGTTACATCTTGTTTTATTTTGTCAGCAAAGTTTTTAAGCTTCCCTACATACAGGCCTACCTTTCTGGCGATACCTGGCAATCTTTCAGGTCCAACAACTATAAGAGTAATTACTCCAATTAGGGTAATTTCCCATAAACCGAAATCAAACATAAATGAGTTATTTAGTCTCTTCTTCTTCGACTACTTTAGTTTCAATAATATCGTCCTTGTCTTCGATTTTAGTTTCGCCACCTTCTTTCATAGATTTTTTAAAACCCTTGATAGCTCCACCTAAATCACCACCGATATTTTTTAATCTTTTTCCACCAAAAATTAGTAGCACTATTATTAATATAATTATTAGTTCAAAAGGTCCTGGCATTCCCATCTTATATCTCCTATTTATTTATTTTTTTCTACTGGCTTTCTCTTTTAACCCCGATAAGCCAAATCTTCGAAACAATTCGTCTGTGATTGTATTAACAGAAATGTTTTTATGACTCAATAGCACCAATGTATGAAACCAAAGGTCTGCTACCTCGTAAATTATTTTATCTTTATCATCCTCTTTAGCGGCCATTATTACCTCGGTCGATTCTTCAGCAATCTTCTTTAGAATTTCCTCGGTGCCCTTGCGGTATAGGGATGATACATAAGAATCTTCCGCTTTTGCAGTTTTTCTTTGTTCTAAAATTTTCTCTAATTTCAATAAAATATCATCCATAAATATCTTTAGGGCTCTTTATAACTTTAGAATTATTTTCCCAGGCATCTTGATTGTATTTTTGGAAGAAGCATGACCTCCTTCCAGTATGGCATGCAATATCTCCAATCTGCTCTACTTTAAGGAGGATAGCGTCATTATCGCAATCCATATATATATCTTTAATTATTTGCAAGTGGCCAGACTCTTCCCCCTTGAACCATAATTTATTTCTAGAGCGAGAATAATAAACTGCCTGCTTTTTTTCAATCGTTAATCCAATAGATTCTTTATTCATCCAGGCAAACATTAAAATTTCACCAGTTTTGAAATCTTGAGTTATTGCTGGGATTAAGCCTTGGTCATTGAATCTTATTTGTTCTAATGCTTGCACTTAACTACTATAGTCTCAGATAAAATGTTAATTTTACCGCTAGTATTATATTAGATGAAGTTATTTACCTTATGCTTTTGTTTAGCTGGATCATTACTGATCCATGCTGAAAATATAAATATTGAAAGCAATAAATCCCTTTATTTTATTGACGGAGATAGTATTAATTTAAGAATGAGAATAGCAGGAATTGACACACCAGAAATTAACCAGAAATGTAGAAAATCACGACTTGAAATTATTGATTGCGGTATTCTTTCCAAAATATATTTAAAAGAATTAATGGAAAAGATGCCAGGAGAATTAGTTATTTCTGTTGTTGGTACAGACCATTACGGCAGGTTATTAGTTAAGGTACTCAAGGGAGGCGTTAATATTGGTGAAATGTTAGTTAAGAAAGGGATGGCTTTTTCTTACAAGGATAGCTATAGATTGGAAGAAAATAAAGCTAAACAAGAGGGGGTCGGTTTTTGGAGTTTCTACGAGCCTCCTATTGAACCTTACAAGTGGCGCAAAAGTAATAAATAGTTATCTCAAGGTTACCAGCTCTTCTGAGCTTGTTGGGTGTATGGCAATAGTATCGTCGAATTGGCTTTTGTTTGCTCCTATTTTCATTGCGACTGCAAAACCTTGTAGCATTTCGTCAGCCCCATGTCCAATGATATGACATCCTACAATGACTTCATCCTTGCCTTCACAAATAAGCTTTATTGCGGTAGTAGTCTTATTTTCAAGTAGAGCGTCAGACATAGGTGTAAATTTAGACTTGTATACCTTAACTTTATCGAATATATTATTTGCTTCAGCCTCAGTAAGACCAATAGTGCCAATTGGAGGATGTGAAAAAATTACAGTTGGTATATTTTTATACTCTAAATAACGGTTATCCATGTTATTAAATAGTCTGTCGGATAGCCTTCTTCCTGCGGCAATTGCAACAGGAGTCAGAGCTATTTGACCAGTAACGTCGCCAACTGCGAAAATATTAGCTATATTGGTTGTCTGGAATTTATCTATAGGTATGAATCCTTTATTGTCAACCTTAACTTCTGCATTTTCTAGACCTAAATTATTGGTTAGTGGCTTTCTGCCAACAGCCAAAATAATTTTATCAAAGCCAGAATAATCACTTTTATCTGTATGAATTGTTAGATCTTTAGAGAACTTATTAAGTTTGATGTTTTTGTTTATTTGAATACCATTAGCTAAATAATCCTTCTCAAGTGTATCTTGAATTATCGGATCAAAACCATTTAGTAGCTTTTCTGAACGTATAAAAATCTCTACTCTGCTTCCCAAAGAATTTAATAAACCAGCTATCTCAACCCCTATGTAGCCTCCACCAATAATTGCAACCTTTTTAGGGAGTATATCTAACGTAAAGAAGCCGTCAGAAGTGATGCAATATTCAGCTCCATTAATATTAGGAACTGTTGGTTCTCCACCTGTAGCAATAACAATATGTTCAGCTGTATATTGTTTTCCATCAACAGAGACAGTATTTTTGTCAATTAATTTACCAAAACCCTGCAAATAATCAATACCAAGTTTTTCTAGATGTCCTTCATACCACTTATTAATTCCATTGATATAATTATCTCTTTTATTTATTAGCCGACTCCAAGAAAAGTCTTTTATATCAATATCAAACCCAAAACCATTGGCATTCTTTATATGGGTCGCAGTATTTGCAGCAAACCACATAACTTTTTTTGGAACACATCCAACATTAACACAAGTTCCACCAATAGTTTTTTCTTCTATTAATGCGCACTTTTTTCCATATTCTGAAGCACGTTCAACGGCAGATAAGCCCCCACTACCTGCGCCGATTGCAATTATATCGTAGTGGTTATTTTTCATACCAATAGAACATATTAGAAGCCGGCCTTTAAGCTTGCCTCAATAAACTTATCCAAATTTCCATCAAGCACATCCTGAGTGTTGGATGATTCAATACCAGTTCGCAAGTCTTTAATGCGAGACTGGTCCAGAACGTATGATCTAATCTGGTGACCCCACCCAATTTCTGACTTAGATTCTTCTAAATCTTGCTTTTCACTATTACGTTTTTGCATTTCAAGCTCATATAGTTTGGATTTGAGCTGCTTCATAGCCTGGTCCTTATTAGCGTGCTGGCTTCTGCCATCCTGGCATTGAACTACCGCATTGGTAGGTAAGTGGGTAATCCTTACTGCAGATTCAGTTTTGTTAACGTGTTGCCCTCCAGCTCCTGAAGCACGGTATGTGTCAATCCTAAGGTCAGAAGGGTTAATCTCAATATTGATATTGTCATCTATTTCTGGGGATACAAAAACAGAACAGAATGAAGTATGACGTTTACCATTTGCATTAAATGGGGACTTTCTTACAAGTCTATGTATTCCTATTTCAGATCGTAACCAGCCAAATGCAAAATCGCCAATAAAGTGAATTGTTGCTGATTTAATTCCTGCAACTTCACCAGACGATACCTCCATTAATTTAACTTTATAGTTGTGTTTTTCACCCCAACGAAGATACATCCTTAGAACCATTTCTGCCCAATCTTGAGCCTCTGTCCCTCCTGAGCCTGACTGTATGTCTAAATATGCAGAATTGGCATCTAGCTCACCATTAAACATTTTTTCAAACTCTAGATTTGCAATAGATAATTCAATTGCTTCTAGGTCTTTTATCAAACTATTAGCTGTAGCTTTATCATCTTCAGATTGCGCCATATTCAACAATTCTTCTGCATCTTTTAGTATGTAATTTACATGTTCAAATGTATTGCAGACTGACTCTAGCCTAGCTTTCTCTTGGCCAAGCGCTTGGGCTATATCTTGGTTAGACCAGATATCTGGGTTTTCCATTTCCAGTAATACCTCTTCTAATCTGCCTTGTTTTTCCTCTAAGTCAAGATGCAATGAAAGGACCGATGAACGGCTCTTAAGATCTTCAATTTTTTGATATGTAGAAGATAACTCCATAGTCTTTATTTTATCTAAAGCTTTGCTACATAAACAAAAAAAGCCCCAAAAGGGGCTCTTTGCAAAACTAAATTAATTATTTTCTAAGACCTAAGCGGCTAATTAAGTCTGAATAAGCTTGAACGTTAGTATTTTTTAGATAAGCTAATAATTTTTTACGCTGAGAGACTAACCTTAAAAGCCCCCTTCTTGAGTGGTGATCTTTTTTGTGAGTTTTGAAGTGGTCAGTCAGGTGTTTTATACGTGCAGTTAGTAGTGCAACTTGTACATTAGTTGACCCAGTATCATTTTCATCTAGTTGAAAATTTTTAATAATTGATTGTGTATCAATAGACATAATATATATATAAATTTAGTGAAAAAATATCAAGTCGCTGATTATACTCTAATTATTTTTTCTATTCCACAAGTTAAAGTAATAATTGTTACATTTGTTATATACCTTCATAAAAAGTAGATTCTCCGTCACGCCTAGTTTTAAAGCGTTTATGAATCCATAGGTACTGCTCAGGAGCTCTCAATATTTGTGACTGAAGTATTTGGTTAGTTTTTGTAGCATCAGATATATCATTACCGCTAGGATAGTTTTCAATTGCTTTTTCAAACCTCATTTCATAGCCACTAGTAGATCTAACAAATGAAAATGGTATAACTACTGTGTTTGGAGCTTTAGCGAGCCTAGAGGTAGCTAGTATTGTAGCAGTAGGTATATTAAAAAATGGTGCAAAAACTGAGCTTTGTATACCTAAATCTTGGTCAGGTGCATACCAAATTGGGAGGCTATTTTTTATCGCCTTTAGCATTGATCTTGTGTCTTTATTTTTTATCATAACTGCCCCATTCTTAATGAACCTACGTCGCATTAAATCGTCGAATAATTTATTGTTTTGAGGTCTATATATATTGGCTATTGTGTGTTTCAATAACAATGCTCTGCCTCCTAACATTAGTGGCATAAAGTGACCAGAAAGCAATATAACACCCTTACCACTTTCAAGTGCATTGGTGAGATATTCCTGGTTATAGATAGTTAGATCTTTTTTAATTTTTTTACTGCCTGCGAAAAATGCGCTTGCAGTTTCAAAAAAAGATATACCAATCGACTCAAAGTTTTGTTTTACAAGTTCATCTACTTGGTGCTTATTTTTTTTTGGAAAACAGTTAGATATATTTATAGTGGCAATATTTCTAAATCTTTTTAATATCCTATAAAGTAACTTGCCTGTGTATTTGCCTAGAAATACCTGGACATTGAAAGGTAAGTTTGCTACAGATATCATTAATAGTATCATTAACCATGTAGGAAAAAATTTAGGATGATAAAAATTTGTTTTTGTCATTAAAATATAGTTTTTGTGTTAGATAATAATTATGCCGTTTATTGATAGAGATTTTATCAATGATTTATCTCAAAGAGTAGATATTGTTGATCTAATAAATAGACGTGTACCATTAAAAAAGGCAGGTAAGGACTACAAGGCTTGCTGTCCTTTTCATAATGAAAAAACCCCTTCATTTACAGTTGTTCCTAATAAGCAAATCTATCATTGTTTTGGGTGTAGTGAAAATGGTAGCGCAATTGACTTTGTTATGAAGTTTGACCATCTCGATTTTAAAGAGGCAGTTGAAACAGTAGCAAATGAGTCTGGAATTAGCGTTATATATGACCAAAATGCTAAGCCAGCTGACCCTAGAATTAAAAGATATATAGATATAATGAAAAGGGTGTGTGATTATTACCAGAGCCAACTAAAAAACTCACCAGCGAAAAATAAAATTATCTCATACGCAAAACGAAGAGGGATAAGTGGGCAGACGGCAAAAAGTTTTGAGCTTGGCTTTGCACCTCCAGGTTGGAACAACTTATTTGACCATTTTAAGTCTGATCAAGAGGCAATTGATGACCTTGAAAAAATGGGCTTACTTATAGAAAAGAAAGATAAAAATGGAGACTTTTATGACCGTTTTCGTGACCGAATAATGTTTCCAATTCACAACTCTAAAGGCGATGTAATAGCTTTTGGAGGAAGGGTTCTGTCAGACAATGACAATCCTAAATATCTTAATTCGCCTGAAACTCCTATATTTTCAAAATCTAAAGAGTTATATGGTTTATACCACTGCCGTAAGTTTTCTCGTTCTATTGATTACGTTATTGTTGTTGAAGGCTATATGGATGTTGTAGGTTTGCATCAGGCAGGAATATTGCGATCAGTTGCAACCCTTGGTACCGCAACAACAACTGAGCACCTTCAGATTCTTTCTCGCACTTCAAATCTAATAATTTTTTGTTTTGATGGTGATCTGGCCGGTAGGGCAGCTGCATGGAAAGCCCTTAATATAGCTTTACCAGTTATTAAGTCCGGTATCGTAATTAAATTTTTATTCTTGCCAGATAATGAAGACCCAGATTCACTGATAAAAAAAGAATCCATTAAGTCTTTTGAGTCTCGTATTGAAAGTGCACACACATTGTCTAAATTCATGTTTGATCATGTAATGGCAGAAGTAGACTTTGACACTATCGAGGGCAAGACGAATTTCTTGGAAAAGGTGTCTACACTAATCAATAAAATAAATTATGAAACATATCAACAGCAACTTGTTGAAGGTGTTGCACAGCTCGTAGGCCAGAGTGTTGAACAAGTTAGATTAGTTATTAATCATCAAGAGAAAACTTCACAAAATAAACCTTATAAAGAGCACAATTACTCAGAATCGCCTGATAAAAACTATTTATCCGACTTTATAGGAGAGGATGTCTCATTATCAAAAACTGACAAAAGAAATACAACAAAGACTTTGATGTCTAAATTGATAAGTTTGCTGCTTAACTACCCATTAATAG
>Ga0066851_10001322_pt1 | contig 11971 bp, 9 predicted proteins | sample ETNtaG_7_FD_65493 | JGI IMG/M metagenome (GOLD analysis project Ga0066851, IMG submission 65493) | Marine microbial and viral communities from oxygen minimum zone, Eastern Pacific Ocean - ETNP201406SV65 | ecosystem: Environmental > Aquatic > Marine > Oceanic | place: Pacific Ocean: Eastern... | reverse complement strand
TCAAAGGCTCATACAGCTATTATACTTTCATGCCCACTCAGAAAGATAACCTGCAAAGTGCCATCGGATCTATTATTCAATTGGGAGGATTTGACGAAAGTCAATTGAATCCCCTGCCCTCCTCCGGATCATATGCGCTGATTATCGATGTAGCCAGAAAAATAAATTTAAGACCAGAAAAACCGTGGACCATTGAACCTGGAGTTTACATCTACGCGGGTCGGGCCAGTCGATCACTTCCCGTCCGCCTGGAGCGACATAAAAAACGAGTCAAACCCATCCACTGGCACATTGACCGGATTACTACTCACCAAACTGCCAAAATCATGAACACAATTATTCTGCCTGACCACCCTGAACAAGAGTGCGCTATTATTCGAGCACTCATGAGCACCACTTCATCATCGTTCCCTTTTCGCCGATTTGGTAGCAGTGATTGCAAAGAAGGGTGCCCAGCCCATCTAATAATGATAGCAAACAGTAAAAGGCCACACATTGCCTGAATCTCCTCTATTGCTGTTTAAAATGTGTTCCGCATAAAGACATTTATAAAACTCCGCCATCCAATATTCCTTTTAAATAAACCATTTTATGGCTGTAAACAAAGCTCGACATCAGGGAGTCACAGAAAATGATGAGATAGTAGGGGTGTTATCAGTGAGAGATCTGGTTCACTATTTTGCCAACCCCAGGCTTAGAACCTGGTAGCAAGATAACAAGTAACTGCAAGAGGAACACATTACCTATTAAATAAATTGAATTGCAGGTGTATTATTTAAGAAACTGACTATGGGGGAGGCTTGTGGATTTCATGAGGTACTTGTCAACGCTTCGTGCGGCTTCTCGTCCTTCGGCAATGGCCCAAACCACCAGTGATTGACCGCGAGTCATATCTCCGGCGGTGAAGACGCCATCAACACTGGTCATTTTATTTTCATCACACCACACATTTCCACGACCATCGAGTTTAACATCAAGCTCCTTGATCATACCTTCGTGAACCGGATGCACGAACCCCATGGCAAGTAACACCAGATCAACATCAAGCTCAAACTCAGAACCCGCAATCTCCAGCATTTGAGGGCGACCTGTCCTGGGGTCAGGATCACCAAATTTCACACGGATAGCGTGTACTTTGTTCACCCTGCCATTTTCACCGGTGAACTTTTTGGTGGAAACACAATAGTCTGTCACATCAGCTTTTGATTCCTTGTGGGATGAACTGACACGCATGACCCTGGGCCATTCGGGCCAGGGGTTGGTCATCCCACGTGTTTCAGGAGGTTGCGGCAGTAATTCAAATTGATACACATTCTTTGCTCCCTGGCGGAGGGAGGTACCAAGGCAGTCCGAGCCAGTATCACCTCCTCCAATGATCAAAACATTTTTATCTTTTGCCGTTATAGAAATATCATCAGGGATGGTATCCCCTTCATTACGTTTATTTTGCTGAGGCAGAAAATCCATCGCAAAATGAATACCATCCAAATCACGTCCCTCAACTGGAAGGTCGCGAGACTTCTCTGATCCACCACAAAGCACAACCGCATCAAAGTTATCTCTTATTGTTTCAAGAGGAACATCCACACCAACATTAATCCCGGTACGAAAAATAATTCCTTCATCTTCCATTAACTTGACTCTGCGCTTGACCACTTTCTTATCAAGTTTGAAATGAGGAATCCCGTACATCAGAAGTCCGCCAGCCCGATCAGCCTTCTCATAAACGGTTACCAGGTGCCCTGCCTCATTGAGCTGAGCGGCACAGGCCAAACCAGCGGGACCCGACCCAATAACAGCAACCTGTTTTCCAGTTTTATTTTGCGGCGGTTTTGGCGTTATGTAATTTTTCTCAAATCCATTATCTACAATAGCTTCTTCAATATTACAAATGGTCACTGGCAATTCGTTGATCCCCAGGACACATGCTCCTTCACAGGGTGCGGGACAAACTCGCCCAGTAAATTCTGGAAAGTTATTTGTCTTGAGCAATAGGGCCAGAGCTTCTTTCCACCTACCCCGATAGACCATATCATTCCAGTCCGGGATCATATTCCCCAATGGACACCCGGTATTACTTTGACAGAAAGGGACTCCACAATCCATGCAACGAGCCCCCTGCTCTTTATATTTTTTTTCAGGAAGAGGCGTATAAACCTCCTGATGATCCTTCAACCGTTCATCAACAGGACGGGAAGCAGGTACCTCCCTTTCATACTGCATGAAACCTTTAATAGCACCCATCAAACAACCTCCATTCAGTAGATGCATTAGAAACAACAATCACCTTTTCAAACGGCATGAATATTTTATAAGCGCTCATCATGCGACCTCTTCAAGTTTCTTGAGTTTTCTTTCTTCCAGTACCCGCCGATAATCCCTTGGAAATACCTTGACAAACTGCGGCAAGGTTTCTTCCCATTCATCAAGGATTTTTTTTGCAACAGTACTGTCCGTATACAAATGATGCTCTTGAATCAGTTTCTTCAATAAGTTGATATCGTCATCTTCATCAACAGCTACTAGATCGACTAACTCTTTGTTGCAATGGGCATCAAACAGGTTATTACGATTTAACACGTAAGCAATGCCGCCACTCATTCCTGCGGCGAAATTTCTTCCTGTTTCTCCAAGGATAACCGAGACTCCACCCGTCATGTATTCACAACCATGATCGCCAACACCTTCAACCACAGCATGACAGCCACTGTTACGAATGCAAAATCGTTCACCAACCACGCCGCGCAAAAATAATTTTCCCGCGGTCGCGCCATAAAGGATCACGTTCCCCGCAATAATATTATCCTCTGGAACAATGGTAGATTCTGGTGGTGGACGGACAATAATATTTCCGCCTGAGAGTCCTTTGCCGACGTAATCGTTAGCGTCACCAGCCAGGTTGAAAGTAACTCCTCTCGCCAGAAACGCGCCAAAACTCTGGCCCGCTGAGCCTTTAAAATTTATATTAATCGTATCTTCTGGCAATCCTTCTCCACCATACTTTTTGGAGATCTCATAACTGAGCATTGCGCCGACTGCTCTGTGAGTATTTCCTATGTTGATATCCAGATTGATCTTTTCCCCACTCTCCAGCGGCCTGGCACTTTCCTTTATCAATTGGTGGTCAAGGGCATTATCCAGGTCAACACTTAGATCCTGTTTGCAAACATTACGCGTTGCCACAGATGCAGGCATCACTGGCTTATAGAGAATATTTGATACGTCAACACCACTGGATTTCCAATGTTCAATGGCGTTGTCTGCTTCCAGATAATCAACTCGTCCGATGAGTTCATCGTATTTGCGGATACCGAGTTCGGCCATCACTTCTCGAGCTTCCCTAGCGATGAAGGTAAATAAATTAACTATGTGGTCCGCCGACCCGGAAAATCTATTTCGCAGTACAGGGTCTTGTGTAGCGATACCTACAGAGCAAGTGTTCAAGTGACATTTGCGCATCATGATACATCCCATCGTGAGAAGCGCGATGCTAGAAAACCCTATTTCATCGGCCCCTAGAAGCGCACCGATAACAACATCGCGTCCGGTTTTAAACTGCCCATCCACCTGCACGCGAATCCGCCCGCGAAGATCATTCAACACGAGAACCTGCTGAGTTTCCGAAAGTCCCAGTTCCCACGGCAATCCCGCATGTTTAATAGAGGTTTGAGGCGAAGCCCCGGTACCGCCATCATGCCCACTGATAAGAACGCCTTCCGCTCTCGCTTTGGACACACCCGCCGCGATCGTTCCCACCCCTACTTCGGCCACCAGCTTTACGCTCACATCAGCAGTTGGGTTTGCGTTGTGCAAGTCAAAAATCAATTGTTGCAGGTCTTCGATGGAATAAATATCGTGGTGCGGTGGCGGAGAAATCAAAGTAACTCCTGGAGTGGAGTTTCGGAGCTGTGCGATATACTCAGAAACCTTGTGTCCCGGCAACTGCCCACCCTCGCCCGGTTTGGCGCCCTGTGCAATTTTAATCTGAATTTGATCGGCGTTGGTGAGGTAATAACTATTAACACCAAATCTGCCAGAAGCAACTTGCTTGATACTACTACGACGGGAGTCACCATTTGAATCTGGAGTGTAACGGTCCGGATCTTCTCCGCCCTCTCCCGTATTGCTTTTGCCACCAAGTCTGTTCATGGCAATGGCTATGGTTTCATGTGCTTCCCGTGAAATCGACCCTATAGACATCGCTCCGGTACAAAACCGTTTGGTAATTTCCGAGATCGGCTCAACCTGGTCAATGGGAATCGAATTCCTTTTCTTGAACTTCAATAATCCGCGCAAAGTACAACGCCGGGTATTTTCTTCATCTGCCTGATGGGAAAACTTTTTAAATGTTGAGTAGTTATTGGATCGCGTCGCGTGTTGCAGGAGAGCAATTGATTCAGGATTCATCATGTGCTCCTCTCCGCCTCGTCGCCAATGATAGTTTCCTCCGGCATCGAGGACTGCCGGAACATGATGAACTTTTCCATAAGCAGCTTGGTGACGCTCCAAAGTTTCTCTTGCGATCACATTGAGCGCGGCTCCATTTACTCTCGAAGGCGTACCGGTAAAGTATTTTTCGATAACATCATCTCCCAAACCAACCGCTTCAAAAATTTGCGCTCCCCGATAACTCTGGATAGTGGATATCCCCATCTTCGCAATGATCTTGTATAATCCTTTACGAGTGGATTTAATGAAATTAGAAACGACCACTCCCTGATCAACATCTTTAACAAAAATATCTTCCTTCGCCGTTTCCATAGCCGTTGCATAAGCCAGGTATGGACATATCCCGCCAGCGCCATAACCGATGAGTAACGCAAAATGCATCATTTCCCTCGGCTCACCAGTCTCAATGACCAGTCCCACACGAGTCCTGGTTTTTTCACGCAACAAGTGGTGATGAAGCCCAGAGACTGCCAGCAAGCTGGGTATTGCCGCATGTTCGGCATCCATATCCCGGTCAGAAAGTACAATGATGGTCGCTCCATCCTCAACAGCCCTGGATGAGCTAAGACACAACCGCGCCATCGCTTTTTCAAGCCCTGAATTTCCATCAGCAACGTTAAAGACCGTGGATAGAACAACTGTTTTCATCCCTTGCTGGTCCAGAGCTTTAATTTTAGCCAGTTCTTCACAAGTTAAAATAGGATGTGATAGCTTGAGCTTGCGACAGTGCTCTGGTGATTCCGCAAGCAGGTTTCGCTCTTTGCCCAGGGTGATATCCATACTCATCACCAGTTCTTCCCTGATGGAATCGACCGCCGGATTAGTTACCTGTGCGAACAGTTGTTTGAAATATTGAAACAGTAGTTGAGGGCGTTGAGAGAGTACAGCAAGCGGCGTATCGTTGCCCATGGAACCAGTCGCTTCTTCCCCCCGCGCAATCATTGAAGAAAGAATAAACTTGATATCCTCGGCGGTATAGCCAAACGCGATCTGCCGACTGCGTAATGATTTCGTGTCCACTTCAAAAAATTCGTCAACCGCAGGTAGGTCTTCTATGTTGACCTGATTATCCTTAACCCATTTTGCATAAGGATTCTGCGTAGCGTACCGCTTTTTAATTTCATCGTCTGCGATAATCCTGCCTTCACGAATATCTACAAGAAACATTTTACCCGGCTGTAGCCGCCCCTTGAAAGCGATATTAGCCTCATCAATTGGCAGAACACCCACTTCAGATGCCATCACAACAAGATCGTCTTTGGTAACTATATAGCGGGAAGGCCGCAGACCGTTTCGATCCAGCACCGCGCCAATAACTTCCCCATCTGTGAAAGCGATAGAAGCAGGACCATCCCAGGGTTCCATCATGGAAGCGTGGAATTCATAAAAACCCTTTTTCTCTTCGCTCATAGATTCGTGTCCCGTCCACGGTTCAGGAATCATCATCATCACCGCATGAGGGAGTGCGCGTCCTGTCATAGCGAGCATCTCCAGGGCATGGTCAAAATCTGCCGAGTCACTTCCACCCGGAGCTATGACCGGGAGAACTTTATCCACTTCCGGAAAGAGTTCCGTTTCAAACATAGCCTCCCTGGCCCGCATCCAATTGTGATTACCGCGTACCGTGTTAATCTCACCATTGTGAGCAATAAACCGCATTGGCTGGGCGCGTCCCCAGGAAGGAAAAGTATTGGTGCTGTAGCGTGAATGCACAAGAGACAAAGCGGAGTCGAGTTCAGGATCGTTTAAATCTAAAAAATACGTCTCCAACTGAGTGGACATCAACTGCCCTTTATAACAGAAAGTTCTGGTGGACAGGTTACAGATATAAAACGAAACAAAAAACTCAGCCTCTCCAGAGTAGTGAATCTCTTTACCGACCTGCTTTCTAACTCTGTAAAGTCGGCGCTCCAACTCATCCTGATTTATAGTTTCGTCACCCTGCCCAATAAAAGGTTGCCAGATTTCCGGTTCCGCGTCCCTGGCAACACGCCCTATAGTGGTATTGTCAACAGGGACCTTGCGCCATCCTAGTAATGAAAGACCTTCTTCCTTGATGGACTTATTAAAAATATCAAGGAAGGAATGGATGCGCACATCTTTGGGGAAGAAGACCAGCCCGCTGCCATATTTACCGGGTTCGGGTAAATCGATATCAAGCTTGGCACACTGAGATTGGAAAAACTTGTGTGGCATCTGGATCAACAGTCCAGCTCCATCGCCCGTAAGTGGGTCACTGCCACAGGCTCCACGATGCTCGAGCTTATTGAGTATCTCAATTCCCTGAAGAACTATCTCATGAGAACGCTCGCCCTTCATATTGACCACAAACCCTATTCCGCAGTTCTCTTTTTCATTGGCGGGATCATAAAGACCCTGTTTTTTTGGAAATGACATGACAGAAAAAATGTATACTCTTAAATATCGATAAATTAATAGGATGAATAGAAATAGTAATTACCTCCGCCCTGCGCAGGTAGGAGGTACAGTAAAGAGCAATTTGCATACCTAAAAGGCAATCCTTTGATTTTAAAAGATTAACTGAAGTTTTAAAACCAGCCAAGGCCAAATGAATAATTTTTATACTCAATTTAGCTTCTTTTTTATACTCTTTTCTAGCGTAAGGCATATCTAGCCCAGAATGCGGTAATCTATCCTCCATGAAAAGGAAATCTGCTCAATACACGATTTTCCAAATATATTGAATCCTTGTATTTTAACTAAATTCACAAAAAATGAAAATTTAATATTAACCAATCATAAAAACAAACCAATCTGGCCCACATACAGAGTCCGAAAAAATAATGGCTGTTCAAGTCTTAAATACCTGTAATCTAGGGTCAAAATCTGGTAAAAATATAATGTCGTAAGCTCATGAGTCACCCACCCCAAAGTTATATTTTTCACCTGCGGGTTACCTTATAATGGACTCAAATTGAGTTCACGCTTCGGTCCAGTTCCAAGCATTCACGGTGTTTATTTATTACCTTTTTGTACCCACTCGTATCCAATTCAGGAGATCAGAATGATTGTTGAAGATGTAATGGTCACCAAACCGTTCACCATCAAAAAAGATAAATCACTGATTGATGCCCAAAAAACAATGGTGAAGCATTCCATCAGGCATTTACCGGTGGTAGAAAGAGGGAAATTAATTGGAATCATTACAGAAAGTGATATCCGTGGTGCGTTCACAAACCAAAAACCCAATGGAAAAATGGAGAGTGCTCCAGGGAAGATGAAAATTGAAGATCACATGACACTGGATCCCTTGACGGTTCACAAAGAAACTAACATTGAAGACGCGGCCTTAACAATCTATCAAAACAAAATTGGCGCACTTCCGGTAGTTGAAAATAATAAATTGGTGGGGATCATATCCATCATGGACATGCTTGGGTTATTTATTGACATGATGGGCATCCTTCACTCCAGTTCAAGAATTGACGTTGCCATTGGAAGCAACGAAAAGGACCTGAAAAAAGTAACTAAAATAATTACTGACCATGACCTGAGTATTATAAGTGTAGATGTTGCGTCCGATGAATACGATTGTAAAAAAGAGGTCTACGCGTTCCGTCTTGATCTTTGCGAAACTCAAATAGTCGTGGATGAAATTGAACAGGCTGGATTCAAAGTTATGGCAGCCCTTGACTGATCTCAACCGGATCATTTTCGAAATATTATGTTTAAAAGGAGTTAGTTAAAAAATGTCTTCAGAGAAGCTCATTATCTTCGATACAACCTTGCGGGACGGGGAACAGTGTCCTGGCGCAAGTTTAAACCGAAAGGAAAAACTTGAGATAGCCAGAAAACTGTCCCTGCTGAGGGTAGATGTGATCGAAGCCGGATTTCCTGTCGCTTCTCCAGGGGATTTTAACTCTGTGAAAGAAATTGCAAATGAAATCAGAGGTTCATCGATAGCCGGACTGGCACGCGCCCTTGAAAAGGATATTGAATCTGCCGCACGCGCTTTGGAAAAAGCTGAATCGCCGAGGATTCATATTTTCCTTTCCACATCAAAAACGCACCGCGATCACAAACTACAAAAGAGCAAGGCTGAAATTATCAAAATGGCCACGGATGCCATTAAGTTTAGCAGGAAATTCTGTGATGATATTGAGTTTTCCCCCGAGGACGCATCTCGCACGGAACCCGATTTTTTATGTGACGTTGTTTCAGCTGCCATTGATGCAGGAGCGAAAACGGTCAATATCCCTGATACTGTGGGCTATGCAGTACCTGGAGAATTCGCGGAACTCATCTCTCATCTTAGGCAAAATGTCAGCAATATAAACGATGCCATTATTAGCGTTCATTGCCACAATGATCTGGGGCTGGCTGTCGCCAACTCACTCGCGGCAGTAAAAGCGGGAGCCCGACAAGTGGAGTGCACCATTAACGGCATAGGTGAACGGGCCGGCAATGCCGCGATGGAAGAAATTGTCATGGCACTCAAAACCCGTCATAAATTTTATGGCGCCAACACGGGTGTCGACACAAAACACATTTTGGCTTGCAGTAAATTGGTCAGCTCCTTGACCGGGTTTTTCGTTCAACGCAACAAAGCGATTGTGGGCAAAAACGCTTTTGCCCATGAGTCAGGTGTCCACCAGGACGGCTACCTGAAGAAAAAAGATACCTACGAAATAATGAATCCTAAAGATATCGGACTCGAAGAGGCTGATTTAGTCCTTGGCAAACATTCAGGCCGAAACGCACTCGACAGCAAAATCAAAAGCCTGGGTTACAAATTAACAGATGCCGAACTGAATCAGGTTTTCACGGATTTAAAAATTCTTGCTGATGAAAAAAAGGACCTCTTTGAGGAGGATATACTTTCCCTTATTCAAAAGCAGAAATTTTCGGAAGATGATTTAATCACCTACAAACTCGAAAGTTTGAAGTGTTCATTTGAAAGTGGAATGACGCCTGAAGCATCGGTGGTATTAGTCAGCAGGGATGACAAGCGACATGAGGCAACGGCAAGCGGTGATGGCCCGGTCGATTCTATCTATAACGCTATTGATCGTATCACAGGAATCTCCTGCAAACTGCTTGAATACCAGGTCATGTCTAAAACCAAGGGTACCGATGCACAGGGAGAAGTTACAGTACGCGTGGTTAGCGAGAACCGCGAGGTTTTGGGCAAAGGAGTCGGTGTGAACACAATTGAAGCGAGCGGATTTGCTTATATCAATGCAGTTAATAAACTTTTATTTAAAACTAAATCAGGCCCATTGGGTTCCAGTGAGATACCCGGCCCATAATTATGACTACGTCTTCCAGGCTCCCCTCAGTCCGGCCCACAACACGACGGGAACGAATTGAGAGGGACAACGATTTAAAGAACCGCGACACTCTTTTTCAGGATGAAAAAAGTCCTGAAAAGTTTGAGTTCAACGACAAGGTCGCAGAGGTGTTTGATGATATGCTGGAGCGTAGTATTCCGCTTTATCGCGAATGCCAGGACCTAACCGTTGAGTGGTGCAAGCGCCTGGCTAAACCGGATTCCTGTATCTACGACCTGGGTTGTTCTACGGGTTCATTATTGGCGCCGCTAGTCAAAGCGGTTCCAGACCTCACAGGACTAAGGATCATTGGCGTAGATAATTCCCCTGCTATGATCAATAAGGCCCGTGAAAAACTGGGCAGGAATTCCAGTTCCGTGAATTTTGTGGAAGCCGATCTCAACAATTCATTTTCCTTCAACCCCGCATGTGCAATTGTGATGAATTACACACTTCAATTCATCGCTCCGGAGGGTCGAAGGTTTCTGCTTGAGAAAATTTATTCTTCATTAGTTCATGGAGGCGGATTCATTCTCAATGAAAAGGTTTTGAGTGAAGATGAGCGCCTGAGCGAAACATTTATTGAGATGCATCACGACTTCAAGCATGGTTATGGGTATTCGAAAATAGAAATATCCAAAAAAAGAGATGCGCTGGAAAATGTTCTCATACCCTGGAAATTGAGTAAAACCATAGCACTCATTGAGAAAGCTGGATTCAAAACTGTCGATGTATTTTTCAAGTGGAACAACTTTGCCGGACTCGTTGCATTGAAATAAAAACTACTGTACTCTTTAAAATTTTGGAGAAACCGCAATGCCGCATTACGACCATCTTTGTAAAAAATGCAAAAAACCTTTTGTGGTAGAGATGAAAATTTCAGAAGTTGATAAAAAGAAAGTTTCCTGCCCTGAATGCAAGTCTAATGATGTTACTCGTGAAGTCACAAACAAATCGTTTACCAGCGAAAGCATAAATCGCTACGTTTGGGACAAATAATAATTCCTTTTTAAAAATATGCCTACTACAGCGCAACCAGAAATCAAATCAGTTCCCGGTCGCATCGGTGAATTGGTTCAATTTCCCCTGCAACGCATCCATATAGAATTGACCAACGTTTGTAATTTTGACTGTACTTTCTGCCCGAAACAGGAAATGACACGCAAATATGAATATATGGAATTTGATCGTGTCTGCGCAATCATCGATCAGGTGGCGGAATATAATCTAAGCGAAAAAATTACATTCCACGTGATGGGCGAACCGTTTATGCACCCACGGTTTTTTGAGATTCTTGATCATGCCGCTCACTTGGGTGTGAAAACGGGAATCACCACCAATGGAACTTATCTTGAAGAAGACATTGCCATAAAGATTGAGCAGGCAACTGTCTCCCAGATAAATGTATCCCTGCAAACTCCCGATGAGGAGTCTTTCAAGACACGAAAGTCCAGAAAGATGGATTTTGAACAGTACAAGGATCGAATTCTTGAATTTCTCAGCGCTTGTTTACGTCAGAAATCCCCACCAAAGATTAAAGTTCATTTTCTTAGTACTGTATTCAAGTCCGAGGTCCCCGGAGAAGACTGGTCCCTTGGCACAATGAACGTAATAAATAATACCAATGAGCTTCGGCACACCTTCGCCTACTGGGCAAATGAGATATTGAATGTAACGCCTGGTATTACTGCGGCTGACAAACGGGCCGTGCAAAAAAGGATTTCAGGTTTATCAGCCTTCAAGTGGAATGTTGTAGAAATTGTTCCGAACCTTTATTTTGAAACTTATGTATTGGATACATGGGGCAATGCTTTTGTTGGCGAAGAAACCGTTCCCACCCAAATAGGCTACTGCAGTGCACTGACAGATCATTTCGCGATTCTCGTTAATGGCGATATGACATACTGCTGTAAAGATTTTGACGGCAAAACTACTGCTGGTAACGTTTTTGAAAAACCAATTGTTGAGTTATTGAACGCCAGATCAATAATAGATACCGTTGAAGGATTCATGAATAATAAGGTGGCTCATCCCTACTGTCAAAAATGTCTTGGCGGAAGCAGTAAATTCAAGTCACTTAGAAATGCCATCGGATCTATATTGATTTGGAGATATTTGAAAGGTTTTTTTTACAATAAGAAATAGTAGATTTAGCGGGATGTAGCGCAGCCTGGTAGCGCACTTCGTTCGGGACGAAGGGGTCGGAAGTTCAAATCTTCTCATCCCGACCA
>Ga0066851_10001316_pt1 | contig 11995 bp, 20 predicted proteins | sample ETNtaG_7_FD_65493 | JGI IMG/M metagenome (GOLD analysis project Ga0066851, IMG submission 65493) | Marine microbial and viral communities from oxygen minimum zone, Eastern Pacific Ocean - ETNP201406SV65 | ecosystem: Environmental > Aquatic > Marine > Oceanic | place: Pacific Ocean: Eastern... | reverse complement strand
ACATGTTATCTCTGAAGTCTTGCCAACATTGGTTGAACCATCTATTAAGGTTCTTATCCACATTAGCTATCTCCTGATAATAACTAGGGTAGTGTCCTACATTAGGTTTCCATGTATGTGGGTGTCCACACGCATCTCTACCTTCTCTAGCCTTCTCAAATTTATTACCCATAACTTATGTAACCTCCCGACTTATTGTGTTACTCGCTTTGATACAACAGCAACTATACCTCTGCTCATTATATCCTCCATTGTACTATGTTGTATTACTGTAGTTACGTCAGGTCTAGTCTGAGACATATGCTTAGCAGTAGTAATACTATATTTTTCATCTGTCTCATACCAGTTATCTGTTGTACTAATGTATATATAGATAGGATACTTATCATAACTAAATACCATGTAGTACTCCCCATCTCCCGACCAATCAGCAGACAGGTTATTAGCTAAGAACGGAACTTTCTCCTTCACGTACTCTTGTGCCTCTCTGTTACTTATTCTGTCCATACAGCACCCCCTTACTCAGTAAGTTTATGTCCGACTACTACACTAGTTAGTTTATCTAAATCTACCTCATCATTACTCGGCACAACACGTTTCTCTACCTTTTCATTTATTCTCTTATGCCTTTCCTGATATTCTTCTGGCACTAACTCCCACAATGGTTGCCATTTCTTTAACGCGGGTGCTAAGGTAGAGAACTCTTTCATTATTGATTCTACTCCGTCAATGAAAATACGTTTTTGTTTATTTACCTCTGCCCTCTCCATAGCATACGACATCACCTTCTCTTTAATAACATCCCACTTAGAATTTGTATAGTCTAATGACACATTCCTCCAAGAACACTTTGCACCCATATCACGTGCAAAGGTATCACTACTCATGCTATCTGGTAAGGCATGTTTCTTAGGATATTGCCAAGTACTCTCTACATCAGTCGTATGCAAAGCTACCCAATCATCACCACTTATACCCTCTGGTGCATCATCTCTATTCACGTTATAGAACCCATCAAATTGCATAGCATCTTCGTGTGAGAAGTACCAGTCAGGCATACTGTCCAACGTGTTGCCAAATAATTCCTGATATATATCCTCACCTAAGTTATTACTTTCTTCAAACTTAGTATGTATTCTATCTAGCTTAACCTTATATATTGCTTTTGCGTTCGATATAATTTGGAACTTTAACTGCTCACTAAATCTAACTGTTGCCATCTCACTATCCTCCTACATTTCTATAGTTTCACCGAATGGTACTTGTTCCCGCACTTTCTCAGTCGACACCCACAGTACAGGGTATTGTGGTGTGTCTCCGAAATCATTACAGTACAAGTCTGTTAATACTACACATGCTACAGGCTCAATACCCTGTTCATCTACATACTTAAATATAGGACTGAACGCAGTACCTCCTCCGCCATGTGGTTGTACATCTAACTCATCATCACGAGTACACTTATCGTAATGGCATACCTCACTATCAAAGTACACCACGTGTATACACGTTGGATTACTGTCCTCCTTTATCTTAGTTATCTCAGCACTAAACTGTGATAATTCCTTGCTACCTATACTACCTGAGCAGTCTATAGCTACAACCATATCACCCATTGCCTCACCAGATATACTAGGTAAGTACAATCCCTGAGATATGAACCGCCTATTAGGTCTTGCCCATGTACGAGACTCATCTTTACATCTCACAAGAAATCTCTGCAATACTTCTCTCCAGTCTAACTTGGGATTCAGTATCTCATCAGTGAGTCTTGCTTGTGCCTTGCTTAACTTACCCATCATCTTAGCTGACTGTGATGCCTGTGCTACTTTCACTCTCCACTTAGCCTCTTGCTCAGCCATCTCTCCCTTTGTCTTACCTCCATCCCTACAGTCATCTAATGGTTCGCCAACACCACCGCCACCTCCATCAGGAGTAGATTGCAGTATGCTGTATATACCATCAGTAGTGCCGCCGCCACTGTTATAAATCCCCTCATCTAATAGTCCTCCCTTAGGCATGATGCCTATCTTATCCTCAGTTAGTAGGTGGTTAATTACAAAGTCTCCTGCCTGATTCCATCTCGTATGTTCTCTTACACCCTTACGAAAGGGATGTTCTAACATAGGATGCAAACACTCATGTGCTACTACGAATAGTAACTCATCATCTGTCAACCCATCTACCCATTTAGGATTAAAGCCTATACTCTTGCCATCTACCCATGCAGTAGGGCAGTCCTCATCAAGTTCAATAGGTAAGTTCATAGCTATGCTACCCACAAATGGGTGTTCGAGGATAAGTAAAGTCCTAGCTTTACTTATCCTCTGTTCTGTTGTTAGTACTGGCATCTATAATCCTCCCATGAATACACTCATTTTAGCCATGATGTCCTTGCTCTCATCAGCCTTCTGTTTACGCTTGATAGGATCATTACGTAAGCTATCTGGGTGATTACTTGCAAGCAAACTGTCAACCTGTTGACGCATGTTCTCAAGGTCAGAGTCGCCATTAAGATTCATACGTGGTAGTAACTCACATACCTCTCTAATATTTTCTACCAACGTATCTCTGAATACAGCAGTAGGATCAGATAGCTTAGCATTCATAGCATCTACCTTGTCATACAACCTCTGCCATACCTCCTTCATACTAGCCTTATACGCATCATCTACTGTACGCTTAGCCTCAGCATTTATACGTGCTAACTCATCATCTCTTATGTCTACTCTAAAATCCCCAGACGGCACAGGCATCACAGTCAAGTCCATACCAAACTTGTGTCCTATCTCATGTGGTTCTGGATAATCAGACTCGTTATACATACTGTTAAGTAATCGCTGAGCATCTAGCTTTAACTGCGGATAGGCTGATATGAATTCACCAACCATGTCATTCCACTCTGACTTATGCTCGTTAAACATTCCAACGTACTCCATGTAGTTAGCAGATGGTAACAACTGAATGCCATCTGTATCCCATGCTAGAGTATTATCATAGTACTCAGTACGTACTCGTGTTGCCTTCTGCCCGATACGCTTGAGTAAATCGCTTATAACTATACGTTTGTTATACCTCCCTACTTCGCCTACTGTTCCATGACTATCAGATACCTCCTGTGTTACACGCTTATCATACTTACGTGCAGTCCATTGAGATATGTTTAACCTTACTAGTACTGCTACATTTTGTAGACTCATAATGTTTCCTCCTCTGTTATCTAATAACATACTGCTGATTCTTTACTGCCCATGCTGTGAACTCATCTGTTTCCTGTAACTCTGGTTGCTTACGACACGCACAATTCAAAGCTAACACACAGAACTCTGGCTCAATCCTACTGAGAAACGAAATCATATTACCTATTGTCTTATTAGTAACATGCTCAGACAACGCACCAGACAGTGCATACTTGACAGACATTGTGAATGCTTTAATGTCTCCGTCTGTTGGGTATACTTTAGGTTCTCTCAATACACGTAGTGGGTCAGGCATACTCTGGCATATCTCAAGGTAGCCAACAAACTCTGCTGCTGCACCTTCACCAACAGCACCCTTAAAGAACTCAGGCTCACTCTCCTTAGACACAACACCCATAACAGGGTTGACACCATCTACCCATGCTCTGGGTGTTGGGTTGATGTCTCGCTGTGGATCAAAGTCATGCAGTAGGTTAGGTCTGAAGTGCATGAATGATATTAACTCTTGCCTTACACCATTGACTAATGACCAGTCTGTCCAGTCCTCAAGTAATGTCTCAAGTTCCAACACAGTCTCTCTGTTACGTAAGTGTGATAGTATTTTATTAGCACCTGCCCTATCACTCTGCCTATTACCTGTTGATATTATTCGCCACCCTTCTTTCATAGGTACACCATGTAATGTCCTTGCTTGAATAATATTAGCTAGTACTTTCTGCAAGTCAGCACTAGCCTGATTCCTATCATCAAAGCACAGTACACCCTTGTCAGGTATGTCAGTCCTATGTATAGACGGATACCAATCAGGTAACAAGTACTTCAGTGTGCCTGACTCTGCATCTGTCAAGGGTATACCAAAATCTTCCACCAACATAGTTGGCATATGATTCTCATAGTATCCCCAACCATTTAACTGCTTGACAACTTGTTGTATGATGCTTGTCTTACCACCTCCAGGACTGCCTTCAAGACAGTGCGCCCTAATGATGTCATTACTATTGAATATCTTCTTCAGTTCAATTGCTAATTGCTTGGCTCTCATCTCACTTCTCCTACCTGTTTGTAATGTTTATGGTCAATGCCGTAGCTTACAACCTCCCGACCTCGTCTAGCTTTCTTAGCTACCATCTTATCTCTGTAATATATAACTCCCCCATCTCCATCACGTAAGGGTATACCACCCTTACGTGAACGTATCATAAATAGTCTCAACACTTTACTCATCGGCTACTGCCCCCTTAGCACTGTGTAATGCATCATCAAAGGCACGTCCTTTAATGAAGTACTTATATCCTAAAATCTCCCAGAATACTGTTGTTGCCTCAGCATGCCACCCCAATGGGTGCTTAACATTAGTACCACTAGGTATACTATCTAATGCATCTGTCAAAGCTTTACGTTGGTCATCACTTAAGTCTGCCATTATTCATTCTCCTCTATCACTCTGTTTATATGTATCTTCTCAGCATCAGTAAACAAATGCCAATACCTTTCCAACCCCCATGTGCCGTCATTAGATGTACATACAGCCTCATAGTAGAAGTCAGAGTTATACACTCCGTCCTCAGTACAGAACTCCTTCTGTTCATCCGCCATAACAGACACGACATCATTCCATATCTTCAAGTATAACTTATCACCTACCTCATCATTGATGATTCCGCTATAACACTCAGCCAGTACGTCTGGCTTTATGCACCAACCACTCTCATGTAACTTGATACCACTCATCTTACGTCCTCCTTACCATACAGAAATTCAAAACACTTATCACAATATCCCCATGTACCATAGCCAACCTCATCATCACCCTCCAAAGGTATGCTACAGTTAGGGCAACAGGGTACTGTTGTATCTTCACTCATCACTTATCCCCCATATAAACTGTCTTAACTACACCTCTATCTGCAAGCATCATCATTTGTTCTTGCATTGGTTTACATGGATACTCACCACATCTGCCTCCCGTTGCATAATAGCCTCGAGAAATGTAGGCAATAGCATTACCATCAATGCAGAACGGACACTCAAAGTCAAACATTTCTAACTGTTCCATCTCACCATCTCCTCTAAAAAGTTAGCATATCTCCACTCTTCCCAACGCTGTAAGTACTCACGCCCTGCATAATCGCATGTACTTCCTGTCCTACTCACATACCTACGTTGTAAGTATTCAGGTGTCATACTATACGAGTCACACCAATCAGCATCAGTAGTACTGTACTGTCTATCTGTATACCTTTCACCGACACGCTGTTCAGGAATGCTAAGCATATCTAGTACATCAAAGGGTACAGCATCTATGTCAAGTAACATAATGTTTTCCTCCGTAATTATAAAGTTGAGACTCATGAGAGTCTGTGTTTGCTCGTTGTATCCCCATTATCTCAAATTTGAAATCGCTTGAAAAATCACAGCTATGTTAGTACTTTACGTGTACTCTATGAGTACCTACGAGTTCCCCTGTACTTTGGGATTACTTGGAGGTACTTGCAAAGTACTGGAGTACTTGCCGATACATATAAGGTAACTTTACAATACTCAATAGATTATAAAATGTATCGCACAAGGTGTTGATAGTACAGGGAAACTCTGCTGTGAGGCATTTAATCTGTAGATTTGCAAGTAATGTGGAGTACCGCAGAGTACATAATAGTACAACTCATTATACTGAGGTAAGGGCATGTGTACTTTACCTATATTATTTAGATTAAATAGATTATATATATAAGGTATCTCCCCTGTATCTCGCAGTCCTTATGGTTACTTGACACTAATATTGTAAAGTAACGGGTATATAATTGGTGAGTATAATTTAGATTAAATAGATTGTACTTATATTGTGCAGTGCAATAACCTCCCGACTAATGGTGTCGCCACCTTATATGTACTGTCGTGATGACTTTGACAGAACCACGTTCCGTAACCTCCCGACTAATGGGGACCAAGGGTCTTTCCCTAATAAGAGTAGTGTTCGTAGATATAGCAGACAAAAAAAGGGCCACCCGAAGGTGGCCTAATGAGGGGAGGTTTACTTTACTCCCTGATCGTTCCTTTATTCCAACCAGTTACTTCTTCAAGGTATTTAGCCCTAGCTTTATAGTGCTCAAGTTGTTCTATAAGATCAACAACCCGGTCTGTTTTAGCTTTTAGCATGCGTCTTATTGGCATAGGGGTTTGGTTATATAATTCTTGCCAATCTATCATGTCAATATGACCACATTTTTTACATCGTTCACCATGCTCTATCATCATCATACTCCTAGTGTTGCGATACTCAGGCCGGATTGCCTGAGTATCTGAATTAGTAACCATTGTAGTAACAGTCCTGTTAAGGTTCTCCCCCGCCCGTTGCGGACGGGGGATCCTGTTTTGTACATCTGGGCATACTATCTGGTTGATAGTATTCATCTGGCCGATTCAAACGGCTCGCTCGATGCTCGCGAATCTAATTACGGGAGGATCTATTTATATATAGATTTGTAATTAGTCTTCTTGCGTTTGCCGTACTTGTCGTCTTCAGGGAGCATCATAAGATTTACCCGTCCGAACTGGTTACGACATACCAAAGGCACCACCCCTTGTGGGTGTTCATAAAAAGATGATTTTTGGAGGATCACCCCTTTATGCTCCTTCCTGAGATCATTCACACGATCCCAAGCTAAGGCACAAGATTCGAGAGTTTCACCCGATCCGCATTTCTTTGGATCAGCATCTTCTCCCAACTCTATAACGCGAAGAACCTTAGTGTCTTCATCAAAAGATAAGTCAAACTTACCATAATAACGTGGACAAGCCATAAGGTACTCACAGCCTCCAGTCTTTAATCGGGCAGCACAAATATGACTGGAAAGGTCTTTGCGACTGCGTTCTCTCACTACCCATTCAGTATCTCATAACTTGACATTGTTGAACAATCCCGCATAAACAGTACGTCTTAGCGTATACCAAAACCTACCCTATATATAGTAGTAGGGGGGGTACATGGACATGGCTCGAGCACGTGGGGGCATATATAGTAAACCTCTCATTACAACCTCCAAAAAATCAACATGTAAAGTTTTAAATACTTGCTTTTTTATTTTTTAACGCATATATTCAGATTTATGGATACATTACCTTTAAAGCATACTAAATGGTCTGACCGATTAGCATTCGATGTTGCATTGATGCTAGAGAAAAGCGGAGAGACTGTAGACGAAGTTATCGTCAGACATAAGATTACTTCAGAAGATATGCTGAAATTTAACCAAGATCCAATATTCCTGAAGAAAGTAGATATATATCGGAGCGAGATACAGGAGAAAGGAATAACATTCCGACTTAAGGCCCGCGCACAGGCGGAAGAACTCCTGACAACATCATGGACGTTGATACACAGTGCTGAGGTAAGCCCTAGCGTTAAGGCTGATCTTATAAAATCCACTGTAAAGTGGGCTAACCTTGAGCCTAAGAACGACCCCAACCAAATAGAGAACACAGGTGGGGTTAAGATAATGATAAATTTGGGTGGGGAGGAAAAAAGTATGACTGTTATAGAAAGTGAACCTGTAGAAGAGGAAGTGACGGAAGATGAACCTAGAGCCATTGAGTCTGCTTGATCTTTTTTCTGAGCAGTACGAGGGACTACCAGCAGAAAGATTTGATAGGCTCGCTGATTTTTATGAGTTTATTGAAGTACTTATGAGTGAAGGGTTATCCTTTAGGGTAAAACTTATTAAGGATAAGAAAGATAAACGTAGTCAGATCATGGTTATACTTATAGAGAATTTTGACAGGTTCGTAGATAATGTAATAGAATTCAGGGGATCATTGGAATGCCCGAATTGTTCGGAAGCTCTTAATGATGAATATTGGTGTCAAAATTGTGGGTACATAAATTGGATGGAAATAAGTGGCACTAGACATTGATTATACGCCACCACCTACTGGCAAAGCGTTTATGCAATCAGATGCAAAAATGCGTACGCTTATGGGGCCAGTCGGGTCAGGTAAATCGGTAACCTGCTCATTCGAGATCGTGAGGAGGGCTACCATGCAGGAGCCTAATGAGCAAGGGATACGCAAAACTCGGGCTGCTGTTGTACGTGAAACCGCCAGACAATTACAAGATACAACAATAAAAACATTCTTGGACTGGTTTCCACCAGGGGTGTGTGGCACCTATATGCGCACGACCAAGACTTACTTCTTCAAAGTAGGTGATGTCGAGTGTGAAGTAATGTTTCGCGCACTTGACGATGCAGATGACGTAGCCAACTTAAACTCCCTAGAACTAACCTTTACTTGGTTTAACGAGTGTAAAGATATACATCCTAATATTGTAGATGCTATGTCTAAACGTATTGGTCGTTTCCCATCTAAGAAAGATGGTGGCCCTACTTGGCATGGGATGTGGGGTGATACTAACCCACCTACTATGGATACGTGGTGGTTTTACCAGATGGAACATCTAGATCCTAAAGATGGGGTAAGTGAGAACGATAATGGATGGGATGTATTTAAACAACCATCCGGCAGGTCAACTGATGCTGAGAATATAGAGAATTTACCTGAAAATTATTACGATACACAGGGTCGTTCAGACGAGTATATACGTACCTTTATAGATGGAGAATACGGATTAAGTCTTTCAGGTCAACCTATATATAAATATTTTAGACCTGATTATCATATGGCACATGAAGCTTTACGTCCTATTGTTAACGGGATAAGACCTATTGTTATAGGAATGGATTTAGGGCTTACACCTGCTGCTGTTATAGGACAGCAAGATCCAAGAGGTAGAGTATTAATACTAGGCGAAGCTGTAAGCTTTGATATGGGTATACAAAGGTTTACACGTACAATATTAAAACCACTCATAATAGAGAAATGGTCTGGTGCACCTGTAATTGTAGTTACTGATCCAGCTGGGATACAAAGAGCACAGACAGATGAACGTAGTGCTGTAGATATAATTAAAGCAGAAGGGTTGAAAGTATTTCCAGCTAAGACCAATAACATATCAGCAAGAGTAAGTGCTGTAGATGATTTTCTTATGAGGCAAGTTGACGGAGACTCAGCATTTCTGGTAGATCCAAGTTGTACAAATTTAAAAGCTGCAATGATGGGTGGTTATAGGTATCATCCTAAGAATGGGACTATAGATAAAAATAAACATTCTCATGTAGCTGAAGCATTACAATATCTTATGATGCATATAAATACGGTAGGAGAAGGAGCGTTAATATTACAGAAACGGGATATAAAACAAGTAGCATCAGCAGGTTGGACTTAGATTAGCGAAGGTATCTCCTACTCATATACTCATCCCCTTTGCTAATCGGCTCCACTAGGTTTAATAACTTAGTGGAGTTTTTATTATATAAATATGTTGACAGCTGTATATTTTTTTGTATATATTTGTCAGGATGTATATAACTGACTTTTACTAACAGGAAATAATTATGGTAGATAAACGAGCACTTATAGAAACAATAAAAGATTTTGATGCGCTTGATAATTTAAGACGCAGTAAAGATTATATAAAAGAAAAAATAACTAGAAAAAAGAAAAAGCCAGTAGTAAAACTTCCTGATATAGAAGTTACAGGACAAGCTCCAGGTACAGAGTGGAGAAAAAAACATCCTCGTGATGGAAACCAATTAGCAACAAGTAAAACTACTAGACATTCTCAGAAATACTTTCCCCGTACTATGAAAAGTACCGGTAGAGTTGAACGTAGTACAATACCTAAAGTTAAAAAGTCAGTTAGATCATCAGGAATCCCAAGTTTTGTAGAAATGGTTCATGAACAAAATAGAATTCGGAGGGGTAGATAATGACTACTTTACTTAACTCACATGCAATTACAACAGCCCAATCTTTAGCTACAGTAGGTAGCGTACTTTCAGTACCTGCTGATTGTACTAGTCTTACTATTGAAGGTAGTTTGACATACGGTAGTGGTGGTACAAGTGCCAAAGCTTTTGTTCAAACTAGCTTAGATGGGGGTTCTACTTTTATTGATGTTATATGTTTTACATTTGCTACTGCTAGTTTACGGAAAGTAGCAAATATAACACGCAGTACAGCTACAGCTCCTACTACTCCATCTGTTGGGGGGATGTCAGATAATACTCAATTATCAGGTATTATTGGAGATATTATACGAATCCAAGTTGTAACTACAGGAACATATGCTGGATCAACTACTTTAGATATATTTGCTGAAATGGGGGTTAATTAAAATGGCAGGCGGAACAAAAAGATATATAAGAGATTCAGATAATGAGTCTATGCGTAGTTATGAACACGGTGGCGAAGTGAAAGAGGTTAGGGATCAAATTGCTACTACTGGTGAGTTTATAAAAAATATGCATAAAACTGGTGACCTGGGCGGAACGGGGGCTTATTGGGATCGTGTAGTAGGTAATATGCATAAAATGTCAGAAGGAGGCACACCTACTACCCAGTCAGGTTTAAGTATAAGAGATCCTAATTATTCATGGAAAAATAGAAATTTTCACGCTGATAAACCAAAGGCTAAATAATTATGTCAATGACAGAAGCACTTAAGTATCAAAATCAACAAAAGAAAAAGAATAAGGAAAAAGGTGATTTTTTATCTAAGCAAATGAAGTTAATGTTTAGATCAGGTAATACACCTATTACTATAGGAAATCCTCCCCGGAAAAAATAGTTATGCCAGGATTATCTATATTAAGAGTTGTTGGTAATGACGAGCTTGTAAAGCAAGAAAAAGAACAAACTGCTAAAGAATTACAAGAACGACAGAATAGACCTTACATTATAGGACTAACATCGTATTTACAAAGTTGTTGGGATGCTGCTCGTCAAGCTAAAAAGCCTATGGAGAATGTAATGCTTTCTGCTATGCGCCAACGTAATGGAGAATATGAAGCTGATAAGTTAAGACAGATTCAAGACCAGGGCGGGTCTGAAGTTTACATGATGATTACTGAAGTAAGATGTAGAGCAGCAGAATCATGGCTTAGAGATATTTTACTTGATACTGGTTCACCACCTTGGGATTTACAAACAACACCGATTCCTGATCTTTCTCCACAACAAGAGAAAACCATACAAGATATATTTGCTAATAAAGTTCTAAAGGTTGTAGAGAGTACAGGTCAGGCTCCTAATGTATCGGAGATAGAAGAAATAAAAGAGACGGTGTCTCAAGATTATAGATTTAAAGTTTTACAAGAAGCACAGAATCGTGCTGATAGAATGAAGATAAAGATAAGTGACCAATTTGCAGAAGGTGGATGGGCTGAATCTTTTAATGATTTTATTACCGATCTTGTAACTTTTCCATGTGCTTTTCTTAAAGGCCCTGTTATAAGACGGCAACGTAAATTAGGTTGGAGTACTGATGAATTTGGAGATGTATATGCAGAACCTGATGAAGAACTAGCTCCAGAATTTGAACGTATTGATCCTTTTAATATGTATCCAGAACCAGGAATAACTAATATAGATGAAGGGTATATATTTCAACACCATCCTCTTTCTCGTATGGAATTATCTGAGCTTATAGGAGTTCCAGGATATGATGAAGATGCAATACGTGATTTATTAAATGTAGGCAATGCAACTTCTTGGGTTAATGAAGATGTTAGTTTAATGAAAGATGAACAAGAACGTAAATACCATTCTTTTGATAGGCCTACTGAAGTATATGATGCATTAGAATTCTGGGGTAAAGTAAGTGGGAAAATGTTAGTTGAATGGGGGTTAGATGATAATGATATACCCGATGAAGCTCAAGAATATGATGCAAATGTATG
>Ga0066851_10001307_pt1 | contig 12044 bp, 8 predicted proteins | sample ETNtaG_7_FD_65493 | JGI IMG/M metagenome (GOLD analysis project Ga0066851, IMG submission 65493) | Marine microbial and viral communities from oxygen minimum zone, Eastern Pacific Ocean - ETNP201406SV65 | ecosystem: Environmental > Aquatic > Marine > Oceanic | place: Pacific Ocean: Eastern... | reverse complement strand
ACCCATTCATTTGGTTTGTTGCCAGTCATGAAGGTAACATCAACCAACTGAGGTAGAGTTACAAAGGATGCATTCAAATCACCAGCACCACCAAAGTTTGGAAGGGTTGCTACCTTAAATACCTGAATGATATTCCTAATCATGTCAGCGTCTGCTTTATTCCTTGGCAGCATCTTAAAACTCAATGAGAAGGTTCTCATCTTTGGTCCTTTGTATAAGACTTCAGTGTTTGGATTCAATACTTGACCAGTCGCTACAGAGAATACATCATTGACTGTGACAGACCCGAAGTTTGTATTGGAAAGAATACTAGAGATAGCATTAGCAACACCAGTGCCTTTAGTGAAAAAGTTTTCTCCTGTTTCTGTAAATGTCTTGAATACTTCTCCTAACGCATCGCCCCCTTTGCCTGCTGCTGCCTCACCAAATCCTGCCAAACCACCTCTAGCAACTTCACTGAAGTTTTGCCTGTCCCAGTTGCCACCATATTCACTTTCAATATCTTCTGGCATGTATAAGTGAAGAGTAGAATATTTTTCACCTATACCACTAGAAGATTTATTGTATTGTCCTTGAGTTGCACCAGCAGTCCCACCACCTTGCGTGCTGAAAGGTGGAGTATACTTATAGAAAGTTAGTTTTACATAGTCGGTGGTAGCTTTAAACGCTTCTTCCCTTGGGTATCTATATGGACCCTTTGGAATAGCTGATGTAGGGTAACTCCCCGCAATTGATGATGGTAACATTAACGTGAGTCCTCGATGTCTGATGTCTTGCCGTAACCTTTAATGATTCGTTTCGCTTTGAATTTAAGGTTGTATGATTCTGATGTCTCTTTCCATACATCGACCGACTTGTATGGAAACGATTGACCGTTTCTTTCTTTAACAAATCTTTCTACAGGTAATGCAATAGCAGAGTCCCATTCATCGGACCCGAGGTCAAGTAGAAATCCATCCACATGGTCTGTAATATATTTATGGATGCAATTCTTAGGTACGCTAATTTTTCCGCGCAATAAATCTTTTATGATATACACACGTCTTTTTGGATGTAAGTAGTGTAGATTTGCACCTATAAAATATTCTTTGGTTGCTGCAATGGTATACACTAGTGGAAACTGGTCATAGTATGGAAGGTATTTCATTTTTGCTTTATATTCAAAGAGAAATAGTTTGCCTTGCCTAGCATACCTTCTTAACTCATTCACATCCTGCAATTCCTCTTCTTGTGCGCTGTCAGACCTCTCTTCTCTATTCAATTTTTGTGGTTGTGCTTTATATGTTAGTGCAATCTTCTTTACTTCTCTACGATACCACGTCCACGTTTTTTCCTCTCCCTTCGTAAGATTTTTAATCTTCTCGAAGATTGTTTCGTAATTACTTACATTGCTGGTTGCCTCTTTTTTAAATCCTGTAGCCATGGCTAGACTCCTAGGTGATCTTCTGTTAGAATCATAAAGTCCATTTGTCTATCCTCTGCCCAGTCTTTCGCTGCTTCCCACTTTGCCCTATTTTTTATGTAGGTCAACGTGTTATTGCGATAGGTTTTTGTCTTCTTCTTAGACTCTGGCGGTGGGACTGTTTGTTTCTTTGGTTTGATTTCAATCAGATACTTTTTAACCTCACCAGACTTGGTGTGAATTTTGATATTAAAATCAACAAAGTATCTATGTATCCTACCGTCAACTGGGGAGCGATAGGGAATAACAACTTCTTCACTACCCCATTGTAAAATATTCGGATTGCTATCACAAAATACCATGAATTTTCTCTCCCACAATGACCTATAGATAATATTTCTAAAGTTGCCCCTATATTTCTTAGGGTTTTGTGGTTTGAAGACACCCGAATATGCCATAAATAATATATAGTATCCCGCATAGATATTTAGATGGCCGCCAATCCTCACACCCACACAGGATCTTGGACAATCCAGCAATTGCTGGCAACCATGAAATCTAGTGGTGGCATGTCTATGTCAAACCTCTATGAAGCGAGGTTTGGTTTCAATAATAATCATGCTTTATTGAAAGCAGATATGGAAAAAATTGGATTTTCTGATTTATCCAATTCAACTGATACTGCTTATGCTGCACTCACTTTATTCTGTGAGGAAGCATCTCTTCCTGGTATGATGGCAAACACAGGTCAAACGACAGGTGTTTATATGGGTGAAGGACAAATAAACTATGCACACACCAAGTCATTCACTGATATTACATTGGGGTGGACATGTGATGCTAATCTATTACCATTAAAATTTCTTAATACCTGGATGGAGTTTATTTTTGGTGCTGATGCTGAAGACTTTGGCACTGCTAGAGTAAATCGTGTTAGATATCCCGAAGAGTATCAATGTGAGTTAACTATTGTGAAAGCAGAGAGGGGTCCTGGCAATACTTTGGAGAGAATTGGCGGGATATATACATTGAAGGATATCTATCCTTACTCGATTCAAAGCACTCCCGTTTCTTACGGGTCATCTACATTATTGAAAGTGTCCGCATCTTTCTACTATAGAAGATGGTCTTTTCAATCTGTCAATATTAAATCTACTTGATGAATTATGTCATTACCAAGACCACCAGTCCCTACTTATGAATTAGAATTACCATCTACAGGTAAAAAGATTAAGTATAGACCATTCCTTGTTAAAGAAGAAAAACTTCTACTTATTGCAACTGAGACTGGAGACGATAAAGCAGTTAGAGATGCCATTGTTGACATCCTAAAGGCATGCATTCAAACCAGAGGCATAAAGGTTGAGCAACTTCCAATGTTTGATTTGGAATATGTTTTCCTACGCATCCGTGCTAAGTCTGTTGGAGAAGAAGTTGAAATGACTTTCACTGCTAAGGATGATGGTGAAACATCTATTCCTTACAAGTTGAATCTAGAATCAGTTGATTGTATTAAACCTGAAGGACATGACCCTAAGGTAATGCTTACTGAAACTGCTGGTATTATGATGAAGTATCCTAGCATGGACCAGTTTATTACGTCACAAATTTTACAGAAAGAGCAATCGACTGATGAAATTTTTGATGAAGTCATCAATTGTGTTGACCAAATCTTTGACGGTGATGAAGTATGGGAGGCAAAGACTACATCTAAAAAAGATATCAAGGAGTATCTTGAGGGTCTAACTAGCAAACAGTTTGAAGAAATTCAAAAGTTTTTCCAGACCATGCCTAAAGTATCTCACTCGTTTAAACTTACCAACCCTAATACAGGTGTTGAATCTGACTACACGATTGAGGGACTAACCAATTTTTTCGGATAGCACTCTTCCATGAAAACTTAGGAAATTATTACCAGACTAACTTCAATCTGATGTATTTTCATAAGTTTTCTTTAAGTGAATTAGACAACATGTTACCATGGGAGAGAGAAGTTTACGTTTCGTTATTAATTCAGCATCTTGAAGAAGAGAAACGCCAGCAATCAACAGCGAAATGAGATTTAACACACCAGCACCAGCAGATATCGTAGAATGGTATAGGAAAGGTGTGCCTGGTGGTGGTCAGAAGGATCACATCTTTGATAGAGTAAGGGCAAAACTTACTGGTGGCACCGCATATGATGGCACTAAGTATTTCAAGTTGCATGATAGGGCACTGACCCAACAGGATGCTGACTATATTATCAGCAACATGAAGAAAGACGAGGATGGATATCCTACGTTTCTGCCTGGTAGCATATCTGGTGAAGATGAAAGAAGATATCAAGAGTGGTTGATTGAGAGATACTTAGAGGTCCCCTTCCGCGAGCAGACTAACGAGAAGATTAAGCAGGCGGAAGTTAGGACTAGAGTAAAAGAAATATTAGAGATAGACAAACAGACTAAGGATATAGCATCTGAAGTTGAGGAGCCTGCCCAGTTAGTTGCTGTTGTCGAAGATAAAGTTGATGCGATTGAGGCAATCCGCGAAGAGATTGCACCACCTCGTAGTGTATATCAACCACCTGAAGACCCATGGGGAGAAGGTAGTATTCCGCCTAAGGTAGAGGCAGCAGTTAAGAAGACAAAGAAGAAAGCAAGTAAGAGAAAGAAAAGGACTGCACCCGAAGCATCTCAGGCACCCAAAAAACCATTTGTCAGTAAGATGGGTGGGTCTGTCCGTAAGACCACGGGTAGATTCAATGGAGTCTTTGACTTCATGGAGAAAGGCAGTCCTGGTGGAGAGAATCAGGGTCCATCTGTACTTGCTATTGGTGCATTTTTCGGTAGAAAAATACAGTCTGCATTTGATGAGGCAGCAGAGGAGAGAGCAAGAGCAGTAGAAGCAGAAGCGAATGGTGCTGAAATTCCTCCTGAAATGAAGGAGAAGGGATACTTTCTCAAGAAATCATTAGGATATCAGTTTGGTGGTGAGGCAGTCAACAAAACTCTTGGTGTATTTGCAGAAGACCTTCCATCTAAACAGTCAAGAAAGAAAGCAGGGTTTGGTGACACGTTTGACTATGGTGATTCCGACCCACGTAAACAAAAGAGACAGGATAGTGTAAAAGATTTAGCAACAGGATTCAGGAAAGTTGATAGGTCATTGAGGCAAATCAATAGCAGTCTCCGTAAGAATGCGGGTATCCTTACTCAATTAGTTGCTGAATCTACTAGGACTGCTGATGCTGCAGAAGCGATTGCTCAGCAGTTAGCAAAAGGAGTTGACTTAGAGATACAAACTGGTGATGCTGCACAGCAAGCACAGCAAGCAGCAGAAGGATTTGATTCACCTATGAGTTTTATTCTTGGTAATAAGAAAGGTAGTAATCGTATACTAGATACTCTTTTTGCTCTAGATGATATCCGTGATATTAGTAGAGGATTTAGAGGCACAAAATCTAAAGGAATGAATGGTAAGACTAATATTACTGGTGATATAAACGGTAGGAATAGAGCAAGAAATCTTAATCCCTTCAGTCGTTCTAGTGGTGGGTCTAAAGTAACAGGAGGAAGACCTAGAATCAGATTTCCAAGATTTAGAAAGTTTGCTGAAGGTGGCGCTGTTGCAGGTGCTGTCCCTGCAATGGTTGGTGAAGCAGGAAAAGAATTCGTTGATAGAGCAGGTGTAAGAGAGACATTACCTAAAGGATTCACACCAGATAAAAAAATGGTAAAACCATTTGTGCGAGTGGCGGAGACAGTGATGATGGCAATAGGTGCTCAAATATCTGATGCTATTAGTGCAGTAGTCAGAGCAGCAGGTCCATTTAGTGGTGTGATTGCTTCTATGTTTAGTCCTATGACAAGTGGACTAGCACAGATATTTGGTATTCCTCAATCAGCATTTGCTGCTCATCTTAAGTCAGCATCTATGACTGAGGATAAAGGTGCTAAGGTATTGGGTAGTTTCCTTGCACCACTCTTTAAGATGTTTGGACTGGAAGGCGATTCTAGTATCGATGACCCAGATGGTACTGGTGGATTTGACGGTGATATCGAGTGGTCTCAAGACCCAGCATTTGCTACTGCAGTCAATCAAGTAGCAAGAAATCTAGATGTCAGTGCATCAGACCTTATGGGATTGATGGCATCTGAGTCTGGTCTAAGAGCAAATGCAAACAACGGCACACACGTTGGACTTATTCAATTCAGTGCAACATCTGCAAGAGCAGCAGGCACATCACAATCTGCACTATTGAAGATGTCTCGTGCAGAGCAGATGCCATATGTCCAAAAGTATCTAGAGAATGCTGGTCTTCCCAAAAAAGCATCTGCTGGCCAGTTATACACTGCTGTTTTCTTACCAGAATTTGTAGGTAAACCAAATGACTTTGTTGTTGCAGCAAAGGATGGTAGTTTACCTGTAGGATGGGAAAGAGTATCACCATCATGGTATAGACCTAACGCTGGACTGGATGCCAATAATGATGGAAGAATTACTATCCAAGAGTTGGGTGAAAGAATCCAGCAGAAGAAGAAGGAGTTTAATATCCCTGCAGAGAAAGGCATCTCTAAGACTGCATCCTTTATGAATAGTGTTGATGGTATCTGGAGAATGGAGGGGCCAACCTCAGGATATCGTGTGCCTACTGAGTTGACAGGTGACAAGAGAGTTGTTGGTCATGGTTTGGAATGGTTGATGAAATTTCCAAACAAGTTTGTTATTCTTCCTGGCGTCAACAAAGCATATAATGTATACTCTAACCCAGAGAAAGCATTCAACAGATATGAAACTATTGCTAGTAGTGCTAGTGTAGACCAAGCAGGTTTAACTGACACGATGAGTAATTTAATCTTTGGTATGCCTATAGAGGACACAAAACCACAGCGTGTAGTAAATAGGAGAGGAAGAGAGATTAGCAAGCAGTTACCTGAAGGTAAGGTGACACCTATTCCTATTCCTAAAGACACTGCCACTGGTAGTAAAGGTGCAGGTCAAAATGTAGCGATTGTTCAACCATCTATTCAATATGTCCCTGTCCCTGGTCCAGTGCAGACAGTTGTGGAGTCAGTGCCAGCAAATATCTATGCTGCTGCTAGAAGGAATGCAGAGATGCAATACCTACAAAGTCTATCCTAAATACCAAGGGGTAAGTAGATACTATGGCAGCTGGCACAGTAACACCAACAGAAGCAGGGCAAGGGCCAGGCGTATTAAATATCGCAGCTAACATTGGTGCGAAGATTCGTGATGCCGCGCAGGAAGCAAAGGAAGAAAGAGAGAAAGCACAAGAGAAAGGAATGCGACCCAAGAAAGGGTCGCTATTCAAGTCTGCTTTAGGCAATAAGTTTAATCCAATCAAATCTAAGAAAGCAAAAGCAGGGTGGTCTAAACAATTTGATTGGAATAAGAAATCACCTGATACAGCACAGCAGGTAAAGACACCATCAGAGACTGGTGGTGCTGAAGGTAAAGCAAAATTAAAAGAATTCATTGCGGGTGGTTTCACTGCTATCATCAAAGATACGACTGCGATGCGGTCTAAGATGGATGGCATTCAAGGATTAACTAGTGCTAATCTTGAGCAAGCAACTAGGACTACTGGGTCACTTACAATGATTAAAGAGTCTGTGGATGCACAGACTGAAATTAGACGTAAAGCATTAGAGCAAGCAAAGTTTGCTAAGTCTGAAAGAAGATTGGAGAGGACAAAGGACGTTGCTGGTGTCAAAGGCACTGGCGGTCCTGGTGGTAGTAAGAAAAAGAAATCTGGAGATAAACCAGGTGACGGTGGTGGTGGATGGATGGATAAGATTCTCACAGGGTTGGGAATTGGAGACCTACTAGCAAACTTCATGCCTAAAGGTGGTATAGGACCATTATTCAGTAAACTCAATCCATTCAGAGGACCAAAAACTAAAGGTGGCAAACCTATCACAGGCACCAGATCTGTAACAGGTGGCAGTGCTAGAGTTACCACAAGTGCTGTCGCAAAACAAGGTGGTAAAAAAGTAGGTACAAAAGTACTTAGAGAATTCTTTAAAAAATTACCAATCAAGGCAGCTGCTCTTAGTTTTGCTATTGATATGGCAACTGGTGAGTCTATAGATAGAGCTCTAGCTGGTCTAGTTGGAGCGTCTGTTGGTGCATCATATGGTGCAGCTGCATTTGCACCAATTCCTATTCCTGGCGCTCCAGTCGTTGGTGCCATTTTAGGTGCCATAATAGGCGAAGCAGGGATGAAAGAAATTGCATCTGCTATGTCTGCGGTGGGCAAACTTAAATCTGACAATATTGCTGCTGCCGATAATGCTAAGAGGGAAGCACTAGCGGCAGGTGCCACCGACAAGAAAATGACACCTGGAGATATTGAAGCATTAATATCAGGCACTAGGATTAAAGATGCAGGTGGTGTTGGGTCAATGAATAATATACCTGACATGTATAATGACCCTCTTGGGTTACGTCGAGATCCAACTGGAATGGGTGCTTTTTCTCAAGGTGGTATTGTCCCACTTAATCGTGGTGGCATTGTAGATAATCCAACCAGGACTACGTTGTATCCTGGGGATAAAGTTATTCCACTTAACAGAAGTGCTGGTAAAGATATGCTATCTGAGGGTAGCGGTGACCTACCAATGCAGGCACAGGCAGCAATGATTCTTGGTGTATCTACTACTATATTAGAGCAGTCTATGTCTGGCCCTACAGGTGATACTGTTAAGCAGAGGATTCGTGCAGCATCAAAAGGATTTGGTATTTCTAATCTAAATTTCACATCTAATGTTGGGTCTGGAAAATTAGGTAAGGTAGACATGAATCAGTCTTCTGAAAACTTCATGGCAAACATGCTTAAGCATTTCAAGATGGAAGGGGGCACAACTGCTGGTGGAGACAAACCAGATACTGATGGCGGTGATGGTGACCCACCTGCACCTGCTGCAGCTGCTGGTCTCAAGGCAGAGTTGGAAGCAGACCTAGGTAAAAATGCTTCTCAGATGAAAAATGAAATCATGCAGAGTGGTGCTACAGGTATTATCAATCCTGAAGAGGGTCCATGGTGTGCTGCATATGTAAACTCCCAACTCACGAGACAGGGGATTAGGGGGTCTGGGTCTGCTAAAGCAGATAGTTACTCAGATTGGGGAGCACCAGTAGACAAGGCACACATCAGATATGGTGATGTTATTGTCGGTGACTATGGTGGTGGGTCTAGGACTCACGCTATGTTTGCTGCTGGGTCACCTAAAGATGGTGCAGTTGATATCATCGGTGGCAACCAGGGTGGTAGAGTTAGTGCAGGTAGAATCGAACTAACCAAGATTGACTATGTAAGAAGAGCAAGTGATTCTGTAGTTGTGCCACAACCTGACGGAAGACAACCTGCTGCTGAAACAGTGCTACCAGGACCAGATTCTGTTAAAAGAGAAGACGGCCGTCGTTGGGAAGACGGCTGGGCAGAAAGGGGTGGCAGTTTTAATCTACTCAACCCTATGTCTTGGTTTAGAGGAGACTTAGATAAGGCAACTAAAGGTGAGTTAACAAATGTTAGTGATGACACTTTAGCTGGTAAATTATATAATAGAAGAAAGAAGCAAGAAGAGATGATGAGGCAGATGGGTTACCAAGGCGGTGGAAGTGGAGACTTCAGAAAAAGGCAAGTAAAATCATACAACCCTAATAAAAAATATGAACGTGGTGATTATGTAAAGAAGGATGGTAAACTCCTTAAGTTTGATGGGTTTGGTTTCGCAAGTGCAGATGCTAATGCTATAACCTCACAAAATCTAGCACCTAACGCACCACCCAAACCTGTACCACCAAAGAAAAAACCAGAGCAAGTTATTCCACCACGTCAACCTGCCGCTGCGTCAACAGCAGCTGCAGTGGTGATGCCACCAACACAAAATGTCGGTAAAAAGACAGCATCCGCTGCTGGGTCTTTTGGCTCTAGCATTCCTTCGGCAAAGGTTGCTGCTGGTAACTTTGCCGACTTTTTATATCTAGACCTCGTATAAAAATGGCAGTAGAAAACGCAAGACAATTTGAAGTAGATTCTATTCTACTAGTCCCTATCGAAGGTAAGACTCTTGACATCACACAGTTGGTGTTGGAGTTTAGTATCTACGAGAGTATCAACAACCCATACATTTTGGGAGAGATTGTTATTGAAGATACTACCGTCAACCTGCTAGCAAACCTACCTATTCAAGGTAGAGAAAGAATTATTATCAAGACAACTACACCTACATTTAATGACACAGTATATGAATATGACTTATCTGTGTCCGCTATTGATGCAAGAGTTATCTCAGGTAGACAGCAGGTATACAAACTAAACCTCATGAGTTATGAGGGCATGGTCAATGAGGGTGTGAGGATTGCTGGTATCTTACGTGGGTCTAATGATAAGGTTATCAAAGATGTCTTACAAAATGTCATTCAGACTGAGAAAGATATTATGGTAGAGGAGGCAAAGTTTGAGCAGAAGTGGTTGCCTAGTTTGAAGAGACCATTTGATTTTATCTATCAACTAGCACCTATTACTATTTCTGGCAATTCTAAAGAACCTACTAGTGGCACATCACAGGAGAGAGCAACTGGTAATGGTGAGGGAGTGTCATCATTGAAGACAGAAAACTTACCTAAGATGTCAGGTAGTGCAGGTTATTGTTTCTTTGAGACACATGATGGATATGTATTCAAATCATTAGACCAGTTGGCATCTGATGGTAGCGATAGTTTTGGTGGTGAAGAGACAAAGTATACTTATAACTATGGATATGTAAATACTGAGGGTAAGGCAGGCACTGAGCATTTAAACATTCTTGACTACACATTTTCAAATGAATTGATTATGCTCAAGCAGTTAAGAGAAGGAATTTATTCTACAGTGTGTGTATTCTTTGATGTAAATAAGTGCTACTACGAAGAGAATATCTATAAGATTAAAGATACTTGGGAGCAGATGTCTCACATGGGCAGTCAGGATAAACTACCTAAGGAGCAGCAAATATTGTCGGAGCATTCCACTAGAGTTATGGCACAGATGATTAATAGTGAAATGTTTCATGAGGATCCCGACACAAATGGGGCTGACAATGCTGCATATAAAGACTATAATAGATATTCCGTTGCACAATCTAATGCTAGATATAGATTAGCTTCAAACCAGGAGCTAAATATTACAGTGCCCCCAAACCTTACTATTAGGGCAGGGGATAAATTGGAATTACTATTTCCAAACATGACTAGTGATGAAGATAGAAAAACAAACCCTTATGACGAAGAACATAGTGGGAATTATCTAATCAAAAACATTGGTTATAACTTTATTATGCGAGGTGCTCAACCTCGCACTGGCACCACTAATATCACACTCATTAGAGATTGTTTCGGCAGAAAAAATACAGCTAGCAAGGTAAAATAAATGGAAAGTATTGAAAAGCATATCGAGAAAGATAAAGAAATCCTTGACAATCATATGATTTCTCCTAATCAACGTTGTCATATTGAAGGTGAACTACAGGAATTAGAAGAATATGTAGAGCATCATAAGAAAGAAATTGAATCGGGTGATCATCACGATCCAAACTATTTGGAATTGTTCTGTGATCAAAATCCATCCGAGCCTGAATGTTTGGTTTATGAAGATTAACCATGGCATTTGAGAGTTACGGTGTCCGCTCATCCAACTTTGTAGGCAAAGATGGATTCCACTGGTGGGTGGGGCAAGTCGAAAAGACCGATGAAAATATAAAGAATTCTAATCGCTATAAGGTTAGAATTATTGGTCACCATCTCGCTGACTGTGAAGGTCAGGAGACGGACGAATTGCCATGGGCAAACTCTGTTGCTCCAACAACTAATGCTTTCACTGCAAGTGGAGGCGCAACAACTAACCTAACATATGGTGATTGGGTTATTGGATTTTTTATGGATGTTGGAATGGCACAGCAACCATATATTCTTGGTAGCATTGGTGCAATTCGCAATGCCAGGTCTGAAAATGACCCTGCCATCTCACAATTTTTAGCAGAGAATCAGGAGGGGTGTAGAGCATTTAGAAACTTTGCTCCTGGACCTATAGCAGGCACTCCTCAAGTAGTAACACCACTCAATAAAGCAGAAGTAGAAGCAGCAGCTGCTGGTCAAGTAGCACAGGCAGGAGCACCAGCAGGCACAGCAACTAATCCTAAGAAAGGATATGGTCAGGCACCCGCTATTGCTTATCTAAACTGTGCAGGTAGCGCACTGAATGAAGCTGCTGTTAAATGCACAACTATCTCACAAGCAAACTGTCCTACTGGAGGCACAGCATCTAAACTTGAGATTGTATTGTCTGAAATGTTTAAGGCAATCTCTGAGTCTGGAGGACAGGTAGGAAGTTACCTCACCAGTAAGGTGACAGGGTATGCTCGTGAAGGCGAAGCATTTGTCATGGGATACATCAATAAAATCCTGGCAATTATTTCACAAGGTCATGCTTGGTTGAAAGGTAAGTTATACAACCTTGTCAAGGATGGTGTCCAGTTACTTATCAACACTCTACTAGGACTCATCACTGATAAAGTAAAACCAGCAGATGCGAAACCACCATATGACCCAAAGAATCCAGAAAAGATTCTTGATAAAATTCAAAAGTTTTTAGAAGATA
>Ga0066851_10001302_pt1 | contig 12056 bp, 16 predicted proteins | sample ETNtaG_7_FD_65493 | JGI IMG/M metagenome (GOLD analysis project Ga0066851, IMG submission 65493) | Marine microbial and viral communities from oxygen minimum zone, Eastern Pacific Ocean - ETNP201406SV65 | ecosystem: Environmental > Aquatic > Marine > Oceanic | place: Pacific Ocean: Eastern... | reverse complement strand
ATACCGACTTGTGGTAATTGTCGTCATCTTCATTATCTGTAGAATAATCCTCAATGGCCTTGTCTTCAATATCCTCATCGGATCTCCTAATCGGGTCATTAAAGCCCACGTCAGGATTGCCGTAGAGTTTCGGTTTACCTGGCATACTGCCACAAATAATTGGCTCCTGGTTACCACTGTCTCTAAAATATCCCCATACCCAACTGCCTTCAACTAGAAAACTCGGTGAAGTTCCTAGACCAGAAATACCTGGTGAGGCCGTTGATAACATTACAGTTGCCCACGGTAAATCGGCCGTAGGTAATTCGGCCTTGTTGTCTGTATGAAAACCTAAACACCTAACTCTTAAACGGCCTGTTTTAATTGGGTCTAATCTGTCCTCTACTACACCACAAAACCATGTAAACTCTGTATTCTTTCCTATAAATTTGGCCATTGTCTTAAATATTTTCCGATATATGTTTGTTTTTAATTACTTCACTATACGTCATTTCTGCCTATTCTGTTCCTTTGTACGCAAGAGGCCATTATAACACTGGCACACCTTACATTTACAATATATGTCTGATAAGGCCTGCGTATTGTTATTTATTCGTTGGCCAATACTCTTCCCTATGGAATAGGCATGCGCTAGCATGACTTTAACTCTGCTATACACTATGGTGTATGTTCTCTGCATTACCTGAAAGGATTTAACAAAGGCCGCCTTGAGCATATTATCTATGTGTCTATAAGGGTTGTTCTCTTTATTATACATTGTCATATTCTTTGTTTCTTAATCTTGTCTTTAATTATATAAGCATTACTCTCTCGTCATGGCCTCTTATATGGCCTCCATTAATATATCTATCGTCAAAGCGAGCGGAGCGGTCGGAAAACTCGGAGATTCTCTAAGCCTATGAGAGAAAATCAGGTTTATCTCCTTTACTTGCTTCATTTACTAGTGCGTCATCTAAATCATATTGCAATACGTTTGTGGCGTCGGTGTTTTCCCTATTTGTAAAGGTATCTATAGTCTCTACTGGATATGGTGTTCTAACGGCGTCCTTAACGCATTGGATCGCCATTGAGTGACTATCCTTCGTAGTATCTACTCGGTGCCTAATCTTCTTAACCAGGTATCTTCCAGACATATATGGATCATTATCTAAAGGGTTATCAACACCTGGTGGTTCATATGACGGAATCTCTAGTGCAACTACATCGCCAGCGGATAATCCTGTGAAACCTCTTGCTGTGAGTGATACCTGCATTGAGGCGAAAGCCAATCTTTGTGATAATCTCTTGGCCATATTAGTACCTGAACCTGCTTCAAAATCATTATGTATTTTACTTGTTGTTGATTTTAAATATACAGCGGCCTCTGAATAATCACTAAATTGTTTACCATGATAGTTTATCATTGGCGCCATTGATTTATCATCTGTTTTACCACCATTACCATCATGCTCTGTATGGTAATTATTCTCAAACTCCATATTATAATCATAATCATTTATTGAGTATGTCTTATCCATTAAATTGTGTGAAATAGTTCTACTTGCAAATACACCATTCCTTAAATTCTTTATTGTGTCATATTGGTTATCTATTGAGAAACTATTAACTGTTTGCATTTCTTGTATGATATTGGTAATACCTGTACCACCTTTAACTGATCTTGGTTTCTTTTCAAACCTTGCAACGGCAGGTCTAGCCGAACCATCTGTAATCGCCAACATATTTTCTAAACTTCTAAATCTATATCCGGTACTGTCTTCATAGAATAAGAAACCTGCATTAGCAAATCTACCTGACTCTGCATTATTGCATAGACCATCAATAAATTCAAACGGCCTTAATCCTGTTGGTATATACTTACGAGTACCTTTTGTTTCTTCTACTATTAATGTCTTATTGGATTCTAAATCTTGTCTGAATATATTCATTATCATTTGATCTATATTACCTGACATGGCACGGTAGATTTTCTTCTTCTCATTTGTTAATATCTCTTTGGAAGAAAAATGTAAAACATAAATTTGTGTTCTTGGACTTACCTCTTGTCTACCTGATATTTTATAGATGTACATAGGGTGGCCGGTCACCGATGTAAAATCAAAACCTTTTGATATACCAGGTGTGTTCAGTTTAAATTCTATTCTTTCAAAGCCTGTTAATGGTAGGTGATTAGGAACATTTTGGTTATCTACAATTACTACATTACCAGATAAACCTTTGGTAAATATATCCTCGTATATGTTGATTTCCATTATTTGTGATCTGACACTGAGCTTCCTTGGCTCACTGCCACCATCGGAAGATACATAAGATATCAATTGTACATCTGATAGTACAAATTGTCCTGCTTTAGTTAATGTGTCTGCATTTATTTGATCGTACATAATTATTCATTTATCAATCTGTCAAATTCTTCCAATAACACAGGTAAGAAACTTGCGTTTAGTAATTTGATTTTTCTTCTTTGATCTTGTATTCTTTGTTCATATTCTCTATTTGAAACTGATTGAGCACCAGGTTCCGTACTGTTAACCTCTATCATATGTGAATAGTCATTTGATTTTGTTGGACCACTTGATTGTGCCTTTTCATAATGATGTATTGCGTCTGGATTGGTATACTTTTCTTTAACAAAAGTTTCAAACGCTCTGAAATCTAAAGGCCAATCATAAAATCCATCTTGACTTCCATTTGTCATTAATATTACCCAATGATATTGAGGATCGCCAAAATGTTTCATTGCTGTATCTTCAGGTCTTTCTCCATTTGGTACATCATACTCTTGATATAAACTTGCTTCGTCAATTACCTTTTGTCTTATCTTAACACGTTTAAATATATTGGTAACCTGTTTGCTTGTAATATTATCGTTAGAGTATACACCTTTTGGAAACTTTTCAAAATATGCCATATTAGAATCCCTCCGTTAATATATCTGTTTTTAAACAAAATAATTCAAAGATTTCTACTGCAAACACATAACCCATATAAAAAGTAAACATATATGAAAATGCTACAAGAGCAGATATTAAAAATGTTTTCATTATTAGAATCCCTCCGCTACTGTATGTTTAGTCATAATTTCTGTTTCACCAAACTCTAAATCCATTTTTATAATAGTTGGTGGTGCGCCTCTTTCATCTGGTATTAATGATGATACAACTCCTTCGGGTGCATAATCAATAGTACATCCTTTTAAAACACAACGACTAACTCTTGGTAAATATGAGTTCTCATTTTCTCTGTACATATATGTTATTTGAAATTCAGATGGTGTTGTGAAATATCCACCTTGAATACCATTAGATTGTTCAGGCAACATATGAAATCTAAACAATTGTAAAATTTTGTGTACTTGATCATTTTCTTTTTCATCTTTTGGTGCAAATAGAAATGGAAAATTAAATGATCTAAATGGTACAGATTGGAATACCATTTCTAAATTTTGGTTCTTTGCTTGACCTAATGCTTTGTCTAATACTGCTCTACTATTTTCAAAACCTGGTATTATACCAGCAGCTCCAAAGGCCGCTGACTTCACTACTTCCCCAACTAGTTGACCGCCTTTAACACCGGCTGTTTTTATTTTATCCATCCAACCACTTTCGTTCATAACAGAACCAATAGCTTGACCTAAATCACCTGCTAAACCTGTTGGCGTATCTTCATAAGCGGCACTATAACCAAATTTCATTGCCTCTGCTGGTGTATATAATATAATACTATCTGAAATATAATTATGTGTACCAGACAAGGTAGACTGTAAACCAGAAGATGTTGATCTTAATCTGTTGGATTGGGTTATGCCTCGTCTTTTTATGTTTGCTATATTAGTTCTTGAACCTGAGCTCTTATCTTTGTCCATTTGTGTTGGACTTCCACCAACATTTGAAGCGCCTCCTGATAAGTTTCCATCCTGAAAAGTCTGTTGTTTAAATTTGGATGCCTTGTGAGATACAATATCAAATATAACATAATGTCCGGCACCTAAATTAGATGTTTCATTTGGATAATATACTGTACCATAATTATATGGATTATTTACAGACTCCATATGTGACATAGGTCCTGTTGTTCCTATCTCTAACGGAGATTTATTTAATAGTTTGGCAGCCACTTTCGTAGTCTGACCTTGTGAGGCAAAGGATAGTTTACTAGCAATAGAGCTAGCAACCATTGTTCCTATTTTACCTTTGATTACATTTGCTATCTTGTTTGTCCAAGCCATATTTAATTCCTTTATATATACTGTATATTTATAACGGATATGAAGAAATCTTTTAAAGGAAAATACAAACCAACCAACCCTAACAAATACGTTGGCGATCCAAATAATATTATATACCGTTCTCTATTGGAGAGGCGTATGATGGTATATCTGGATAAGAGTGATAATATAGATAATTGGGCAAGTGAGGAGTTACCAATTAGATATTATAGTCCAATTGATAATAAATGGCATAGATATTTTCCAGACTTTATTGTAAAGACCAAACAAGGTAAAAAGTTATTGGTTGAAGTTAAACCATCACGTCAATGTATCCCACCTAAAAAACCAACTAGCAGAAAGACCAAGTCTTACATGCGTGAGTCATTAGAATATATACGAAATAAAGCTAAATGGCAAGCCGCTACCAAATACTGTAAAGATCAAGGTGCTGAATTTAAAATTATTACTGAAAAGGATTTGATTAATTAATCCCAACGTGAGGTTGAGGTATTTGTTATAGTATCGTCAGCGTCATTAATTACAACACCAACTGTAGCTGCATTGTTGCTAGTTGAAGATTGAACAACATTGTTAATATTATTCATTACATGGCCACGAGCCTCTAAACCTTTTTTAGAAGCGTTATGAGCTTTATTAAACTCTGCTAATGCGTCATTTTGTTTTTGTGCATTATTAAAAGCTTCATTGTCATTGGAATAATTTAATCTTGATTTTAAACCTTTATCAGCCGCTGATAATTCAGTTTCTATTTTAGGCATTTCTGTTCCGTCGGATGTGTAGCCTGTTTTAGATTTCATTAAATCCATTTCTAAATCTGCTATCTTACCAGTTAATTCTGCTATCTTTTCAGGATTTTGGTCATCGGACCAGAAACCACTACCTGCTGGTGGTTTAGCTTTTTCATCTGCTAATTTACCTTGTAGTTTTTTAAGTTCATCTGATTTTGCTTCATCACTATCCTCGTCTACTAAACCTAATTTTCTACCTAACCATGAATATTTAAACCAATCCATCAATTTTTTGAAGAAAGCTCCAATTGCTTTTATCTTTGTTGCAACAAAACCAATAGCACCAATTACCAATGCAAATTTAGCAATCAATACTAATCTAGCAAGTGAGAAGAAACCACTTATTGCTCTAATACCTTTAGCTAAACCTTTAAATGCTTTTAAGAATATACCACCAGTTAAGAAGTTCATTAGTTTACCGCCTTCTTTACCTTGTTCTTTAACCTGACCAAAAGCGTCACCCATAGCTTGAAATGGTTCCAAAAATGACTGTTTCATCATTTCTAAAAACATAGGCAATTGTTTCTTACCAGTATTAACAGTAGTTTGAGGTGTGCTTATATCACCTTTCTTTTTTTCTTGAAGTTCTTTTAGTCTTGCTAACTCAATAGAATTTGCTTGTAATTTTTTCTTTGTCGTTGCCTGATTTTCATCTTTACCAAACATACGTGTTTGTAGTTTGGCTGCGTCACGTTTTATTTTTGTTTCTAGTGTTAATATTTTACTTTCTCTTAATTTTATGGCCTTTTCTTCTCGTTTTATTTCATGTTTAGATAATATCTGTACCTCTTTTGTCGTCTCATTAATACGTGCAATAACACCTTGCTCTCTTAATTTCTGTACAGTTGCCTCTGACTTAACGGCCTTTTCTTCTCTTTGTTGTAATAGTTTAGCCAAGTCTTGATTGTAATCTCTTAAATCTAAACCTAAGCCTTCTACCAATCTTTCTAACTTTCTAATTACTTTTGTAAAGTTATTAATAGGACCTTTCTCTAAATCTTTTGTTAAGTTATTAACCATTTGAGGTATATTAGGTACAATAGACTTGGTAGCACCTTTTATTGCCATGCTAGCCTTAGCCATTATTGCTTTACCTAAAACATCAATTGCGATTTGAGTTTGGTCGTCTGCTGTGTTATCTAAACTTGGTAATGCCATATTTCTATTTGTTTATTTTTTTGCAAGTTTCTTTATCAGCTGGATGTTCTTTTTCAGTTAACCATATATAAGAATAAACTATATGGTTTTCTTTTTCCATACATTTCTTACCGAAAGTTATTTGTTTTCCAGAACATGCCGTCATAAAAACAGCCAATATAAAAAACATTATTATTTTGTTCATATCTATTTATCTCTATTTCTTACTTGTTCCTGTATATAAACCAAACCAAGCAGCGCCAGCACCAACAACGATACTGATTAACCCACTTTGTTCCATACTAGGTTGTCCTAAATTCATATACCATATTACACATTTGTATAATAAGATTATGTAAACTGTTAAGAATAGTCTAGGGAATATTCTCCATGCGTCTACAGCTCTTGCCATATGTATTAATTTAGCATATGGGTTAATACCTAGGTCTTTGATAGACGTATCTACTTCTAGGTCAACTGTTATTTTTTGTTTAGGTTCTGCTACCTTTACGTCTTTTTTTACGTCTTTATTATTGATTTCATTTTCAATTTTAATTTCTTTATCCATTTTTAATCTCCCTTTGTCTTTTTTCGTTTTCTTCTTTAATATAATTAGTCAACATATTAACGTATATATCACGTTCCCATGGTAACATCTGTTCAATGTCGCTAATGCTATATTTATGATGTTGCATTAGTGCAAAATTAACTTCAAAGTACGCCTCTAGGCTATTATGGGTGAGGCCAATCCGAAAAAATCGTTGAGTCCTTCAAAGGTCACTTTACTTTTAACACCTGTCTTTGGATTTGTGACTTCTTGCTCGTGTCTCAATCTAGGCATAGTGTCAAAGAATTTTCTAATTTTATCAAAAGCACCTTGTGGTAATTTCTCAAAAAACTCTTTCATTTCTTCTTTAGTTGTATCTACTCCAGGATAGATTTTCTCTCCTTCAAAGATTTCATGTACACAACTTAACATTAAATCAAATACGGTATCATAATCAGCGTCTTTTAGACTATCTCTGTTTATCATTGCCATCGTAGGATATTTGAGAACAACACCCAATTGCCTTTGTTCATCAATTACTACTTTGTTCGTATGTTCATCATCTACTTGTACCTCAATCTTTGATAGGTCAATTTCAACCTCTGCATAAGTTGACTTATCATCTGGACAAATAACTTTAAATTTAGAAATTTCACCAATTGACTTTGCTCTTATTTGTAAAAACATATATTCTATGTCAAACGTTGGTAAATTAGCTATATCTACTTTGTTAAATGTACATGCACCTAAAACTTTTTTAGTTGCCTCTGTTATTTCTTTTTCTTCACCTGACTCAAGAGCTATTAACATTATCTTTTCTTCTTTAACAAGAAAAGGTCTAAACTTCACTTTTAATTCTTGGGAAGGTAATGTCAATTCATATGTCGGTGTCTTTATTATCGGTAATGCCATAATATTATCTCCTTAATTATAAATTTAATGGTGGTAGTTTGAACGGTGGGAACGCTCTACCGCCGGTAATTTTACCTAACGGTACTCTACGTCTCAAATTGTTCAACACGTCTCTACCTGCTCGTCTCAATTCTGGTGGTAGTTTACCAAGTAAACCTCCTAATAAACCAGATTGTTGTTTCACTGTCGGTTTTCCAAATTTAGATTGACCAAGTTCAATATTGCCTTGTTTATCTAAAAAGAAATTAATCCAATACATGAATTTAAATGTGACTGAAAATGTTTGTACTGTATTCTCATCATGCGAATAATCTACCTTACTTATACTTGTAGGTAAACAATCAAACAATTGTACACCATAGGTTATATCGTCTCTCTCTTGTCTTGACGCAAATTGACCTAATTGGTATATTCTCATATCTGTCACGTAATTTTTGTAATAGTTCATATTGAAAGATTTTGTACTGAAAGCGGCACTTTGCCACATTTCAAAATATGATCTTTCTCTCATAAATTTGTCTGCATAAAACGTTGCTGTAATCTCTGAAGATTTAAAATCAATAGCAACATGTCTAGCTGGTGTATTACCATGTCTAACTTCTTTGGTAACTATTTCTCTATCAGGCATTTCAATAGCACTACAAAATGCTTGAACACGTTTACCATTTGCTATATGTACTTGATTCATATCTGATTGTGTATAAAATGAATCATAAGTTTCATCTGTCATTGTTGAAGATACTGAACCTGCTGAACCATCAGGACCACCACCTAAAGATTTAGGTAACATAAACTCAACATAAAATCTTGCCTTACGAGCAAAGCCTTCGGCCTCATTGACCATCGCCAATACTCTACCTGTTGTAGATTCAGGATTACCACCTTGTGTACGTTTTAATCTTTTATCACCTGTCACGTTGTCAAGTGATCTATCTCTCGGTATACCAATTCTAATATCGTATCCGCCTATTCTTTTACCGCCTCTTAATATCGCCATTAGTATGGTCTCCCTTTCTTAAATTGTGCTATTGGTAAATATACTGCTAAAGCAGCTTCATCATAATCAACTTTTAAAAACTGACTTCTAGTATGTGACCACAAATATTTCTTAATAGCATTTTTAGTTAATGGTAACTTTTTAATTCTATTATAACTGACATCAAATCTATTTGTACTATTTATTTTTGACCCTTGTACACTAAATCTACTTAATTGTGTCAATAGAGTAAATCTCTGGTTTGGTGGCAAATAGTGAAAATTAATACCTGCAAAACCACCTTTGATTGGCTCTAACGGCAACACTAACGGAAATATGTCATAGTACGGTAATGTCTGTTTATATTTAGGGTCATATACAAACAGATTTAATCTTCCAACACTAGGTTTACCAATTAATTTGCCTTGACCCATTAGTTTTCTTGCTGTCATTCTGGATGTAATAGTACCTACTGCTTTTCTATACCAAGACGCTGATTTAACAGCACCGTCTTGCTTATCAACCAGTGTATCTAATATGCTTATTGCCATGTGTATATTTATAACGAAAAAAGGGCTACTATTGCTAGTAGCCCTTTAAAGTATTTACACGTATATTTCTAAACGGAGGGAATGGTTTAGATTATGCTTCGTCCTCAGCTAATTTACTAAAGTAAGATAACGTATCGTCATCATCACTAGCCGATGGAGTACTAGGTGCTTCAGTACTTTTTACACTAGGTGCTGTTTGTGCTGGCGGGAGCTCATCACTATCAGCAGTTTTAGTGCTTCTTGTACCTGAAATTACCCTATTCAGTTTCTCTTTGAGTTCATCATAGGACTTAAAATTGTCAGGTGCTAAGAATGGTTTAAGAGGATATTGTTTTAACCAGATCGCTTTGATCTTGTCATCACTATCAGCAACTGGCGTCACTGCCTCAAATTCAGACTTATCGTAGTTCCAATAACCATCTACTTTTCTGATTTTTAGTTTAAAGTTTGCACCTTTCCAAAAATCAAATGGGTTAATTGGACTTTCGTCTTCAAAAGCCGGTTGCATAGCTTCAGTAATCTTATCAAAAATCTTTTTACCAAATTTGAATAAGAACACCTTGCCTTCATGCTCTGGATGTTTTGGGTCTGACATCACTAGAATATTTGAGTAATAAGAAAGTTTTCTTTTTCTCTTTCTAGCAATATCTTTATCACTATCAACACCAGTATTCCACAATCTTGTGTTTTCTTCGGACACAGGATCCTTTTGACTTAATGTTGTTAATGAGTTCTCAATATACCAGCCGCCTTTATCTTGGAAAGCATGAGACCAAACTCTCTGCCAAGGTAAATCTTCTCCCTCTTTGGCAGGTAGAAATCTGATTACTGCATAACCATTACCAGTTTTATCTAGTTCAGGTTTCCAAATTCTCTCGTCTTGATATTTGTTTTTGTTTGATTGATCCTCTGGATTGAGGTTCGATTCAAGAGCTTTAGTTAATTTGTCAAAGCCACTTGAAGATGATTTTAATGCTTCAAAATCCATATTATTTTCTCCTTTGTATTAATTGTATTATTATATTTGTGTTCCCTATATTATCGGGATCATTATTATTTATAAGTGTTTTAAATGTATTTACCAGATTTTAATCTTTTATGTGCTCTACCTGGCTTAACTAATCTATTCTCACCCTTTGGCCACCTCATTTCAATCTTCAATAAACTTCCATCGGTTTTCAAAATTTCTATATTGTGTCCATTAGTTTCACTTCTATCCCAATATCTGACATAGTTGTTAATTTTAATAGTTTTAGTTTTATTACTTTTCATAAGACTATTCAACATTTTTATACTCATAACACCTAATATAACACAAACTGACTATATTGTCAATGCTCCTTTAGCTTACTAGTGTTTCCATAGTAGGATAGTCAATATAGAAGACGTTTTTAAGGCCTTCCCACTCTTTAATTGGTTTACTAATATTATCACTGCCAGTATCAGCCTCTGGATTGACTTTATAAAACGTCACATCTGGATTGTTAACCATTAATGATTTCCATTGATTGATCCAATTATCTACTGGTACTTGTTGTTGTTCTTTTAGACCATAGTATTTGGTATCTTTGTATAGATTGTTTATCTTGTCATCATTACTAGCCATATCTTGGCCAATTAAAAATAGTTCTAAACTGATCTTCTCATCTGGTTTCTCTGCCTTTGGTTGTTTTTCTTTTAATATAGCAATTGCACCAGCAGTAGCGCCAGCAGAAAATCCCCAATCTCTTGGTTTCATTACATCGTCTATAGATTGTTCTTTACTATCTATTGAGCACCAACTAACATCTACAGCAGTATGATTTACATTTTTAGACTCTATGTCTTTGTTCTCTTTTAATATCTTAACTGCACCTGATATATTAGACCCATGCATTACAAACTCTTGGCAATCACCTCTCTCATTTGAGTTAATCAATTTGTTTTCTTTAACTACAGCCATTTCTTCAGCAGTTATTGAGGCGCCTGCATTTATAACAGACTCATATATTGGTGCTGGTAATCTTGTCCAACCTCTTAAATATGTTTCATTGTTTTGGCAATAACCACTATTGTATATTTCATGGCATATACCTTGATCAACTGCAACTAAAACATCTGGTGTAAAATCTCTATACAAGGCATTACAACCATATGTCCTACCTTTTTCTTTTAGATTATTTAAATTATAATTCTTACGACTTTCGCCATTACCTATTACAAATACACTAGACATAAGATTTTAAAATTCCTATCATTAATACCATTGCTAAACTTGTGTTCAGTACCATTAGAGCTCTGTCGTGCCATAGTATTCCTACCCATAACCAACCCAATGTACCTGCAAAACTGAAATATAAATCAAACATATGAAACGCACCACCACTGGCTCTGAAACACACTGCTGATAATATCAATATACAACTCAACCATTTTAAGTACCATGAAAAATCATGTAAAGGTGTTATTTTGTTTAACACTTTTTCTGATTTAACTTCTTGTTTAACTTCTTTTTTATTTCTCAATTTTACTATCGTCTTTTTTAAATTTGCTATTTCTTTCATATCTTTCCATAATCCATCATTCGTCATCTTCGTTATCCTTGTTATTTAAAACGTACCAAATTATTGTTAACCCTATCGTCATCACAACAATACCAGTTAACAATAATCCAAATCCGTCGGCCGCTGTCAATTACTTAACTCCTAGACCTTTCTTCATTACATTATATACAATCTTTTTCCAATTGTAGTGTTCGTCAATTGCACCAACATGAATAATTGTACCGTTCTCCATATCAATAACTAATTGTTGACCACCGTATCCGTCCATTGCAAATATAACTCTATTTTTCATACCTTTGTAAGATAAATGAAATTGACCACCATATTCATACGTAGCAGCCGCCGAGTGTTTATTTAAAATTATGTCGTCC
>Ga0066851_10001299_pt1 | contig 12077 bp, 9 predicted proteins | sample ETNtaG_7_FD_65493 | JGI IMG/M metagenome (GOLD analysis project Ga0066851, IMG submission 65493) | Marine microbial and viral communities from oxygen minimum zone, Eastern Pacific Ocean - ETNP201406SV65 | ecosystem: Environmental > Aquatic > Marine > Oceanic | place: Pacific Ocean: Eastern... | reverse complement strand
CATAATTAATATTGAAAATGCATATGAAAATGATGATTATGATTTTTCTGGTGTAAAAGGTTTTGATGAAAAACATAAATATTTTTCTAAATCATTTTTAACTATTCCCTTAAAAGACCATAAAGATAAAGTAATTGGCGTTTTACAATTATTAAATGCACAAAAAGATGGTGAAATTATTTCATTTTCAGATGAATTACTTGAATTAGTTGAAGCTTTATCTTCTCAAGCTTCTGTAGCATTAACTAATCAATTATTAATTGAAGAGCAAAAGATATTGTTTAGATCTTTTATTAAACTAGTTGTTGAAGCATTAGAAAACAAAGATGAAGTAACAGGTGGACATTGCAATAGAGTCCCTATTTTAACTATGATGATTGCTGAATATATTAATTCAGATACAAGTAAAAAATACAAAGATTTTTCATTTTCAGAAGATGAAATGGATGAATTATATGTTGCTGGTTGGTTACATGATTTTGGAAAAGTAGCAACTCCAGATTATGTTATGAATAAATCAACAAAATTAGAAGGCTTATATGATAAAATTGATCAAATAAATTTACGTTTTGAAATTTTAAAACGAGATATTGAATTAAATTTTTACAAAAAACAACTCTCTGATTCTAATGTAAATAAAGAATTACTTAATTCTGAATTACAAAAAATTAAAGATGATTTTTTATTCTTAGAAAAATCTAATGTTGGTGGTGAATTTATGTCTGATGATTTACAAAAAAAAGTTCACAATATTGCAGAACAAACTATACAATTAAATAATCAATCAATGCCAATATTAAGTGAAGGAGAAGTAGAATTCTTAACTATTTCTAGAGGAACATTATCTAAAAAAGATAGAGAAGTTATGGAAAGTCACGTTTCTTTAACTTATAATTTATTAGATAAATTACCTTATCCAGATCACTTGAAACAAGTTCCTTTCTATGCTGGCTGCCATCATGAAAAAATTAATGGAGAAGGCTATCCTAATGGTTATTCTGGGGACCAATTACCTTTACAAGCTCGTATTATAGCAATAGCTGATGTATTTGAAGGTTTAACAGCTCCTGATCGCCCATACAAAAAACCTTATACATTGTCAAAAGCTTTAAATATTTTGAAATTTATGGTTAATGATGGTGAAATCGATCGAGATTTATTTAATTTATTTATAACAAAAAAACTATATTTAGAATATGCAAATGATAATCTAGATCCGAAACAAATTGATAGTATAAATGAACAAGAATTATTGAGTTAAATAAATGAGTTACGTATTATGAATAATAAAAACAATAAAGTCCGTGAGGCTCTTAAACTTATACCTTCAATTGATGAAATTTTAAAGAAAAATAAATTTTCTAATCAAAACACACCCTTAGATTTTATAAAACACAATATAAATAATAAGCTGAATGAAATAAGAGAGTTTTTTCAGAAAGGTATGTTTATTGATAATCCAAAAGAGTATATAGAAAATCAAATTCAAGATATATGTTATAAAACATCTCAGAAAAGCTTAAAACCTGTAATCAATGGTACAGGTATTATATTACATACTGGACTTGGAAGAGCTCCAATTTCTAAAGAAATTTTAATAGATGGAATCACACAAAACTACCCATACTCTAATCTTGAGATTAATATCAAAGATGGTAAAAGAGGAGATAGAAATATTCATATTTCGAAATTAATTAGTAGTATTTGTAATACAGAAAAATCAATTGTTGTCAATAACAATGCAGCAGCAGTTATGTTAACTTTAAATAGTCTCTGTAGTAATAAAGAAGTAATAATTAGTCGAGGTCAACAAGTCGAAATTGGTGGTTCATTTAGAATCCCAGATGTAATAGAAAAATCTAATAGTAATATGGTTGAAGTTGGTACGACAAATAAAACTCATATTAAAGATTATGAGAATGTAATTAACAAAAAAACGGGTGCAATTTTATATGTCCATACTAGCAATTATAAAGTAATAGGTTTTACTAATGAAATAGATATTAAAAAGTTAGCAGTATTAGCAAATAAACATAAAATTCCATTAATAATAGATTTAGGAAGCGGTGCTATTTTTGATTTTAAATCTTTTGGCTTGCCTATGGAAAAAATGATTAAAAAATATATGGAATTAGGTGCTGATATTATAACCTTCAGTGGTGATAAGCTTCTTGGAGGACCCCAGTCTGGTATTATTTCTGGTCAAAATAATTTAATTAAATTGATTAAAGAAAATTCAATATATAGGGCTGTGCGATGTGATAAAATTAGAATTTCAATTCTTGAAAATATTTTAAGAACCTATTATTCTTCTAAAAATGTTTCAGATAAAAATTTAGCAATTCAACTTTTTTTAAGATCTAAAACAGAACTTAAAAATAATGCAAAAAAAATATTAAAAAACTTATCTAAAAGTGTAATTAAAGATTTGAATATTAATTATACATCTTCATATGTTGAAGCAGGGAGTGGGTCTTTACCAACGGAAAAAATGGAAAGTATTGTATTGTCTTTAAAATCAAAGAGTCTATCTAGTAATAAAATTTATAAGCAATGTCTTAATCTGGATACCCCTCTAATTGGATATATTAAAAATGATACATTTTATATTGATTTAAAGGCTATTCCAAATGATCAATTAGAATTATTAATTCAATCTATAAATAAAATAGTCTAATGAATGAACTTATTGTAGGATTATCAGGGCATATTGACCATGGAAAAACTTCAATAATTAAATCTTTAACAAATGAATTTTCTGGGACTTTAAAGGAAGATTTAAAAAGAGGAATGACAGTTGATTTAGGTATTGCGTTTTTAAATAATAAAATTACTTTAATTGACGTTCCAGGGCATCAAGATTTTATTAAGAATATGTTATCTGGTGTACAAGCTATTGATGTTGGTCTTTTAGTTATTGCAGCTGATGATGGTATTATGCCACAAACTATAGATCATTTCAATATTCTTAAATTACTTAATATATCTGAATTAATTATATTGATTAATAAAATTGATTTAGTCGATGATGATATGATTGAATTGGTTAAATTAGAAATCCAAGATTTAATTAATGGAAGCAAATATGAAAATGCTAACATTCTAAATATTTCTACATTAGAACATAAAGGCATAAAAAAATTAAAAAATACATTAGAAAATATTTCAAAAATTGATAAAAAAGGTAATGGTGCATTTAGAATGCCTATTGATCGTATTTTTTCTATAAAAGGTTTTGGAACAGTAGTGACAGGTACTGTTATTTCAGGTAATATTAATGTAGGTGATGAAGTAAATATTGAACCAATTTCAAAAATAGCTAAAATTAGAGGTCTTAATACTCACAATGATGTTTCAAATTCTATTTCCATTGGCCAAAGAGCTGCAATTAATCTACAAAATATTGATAAAAATGATTTAAAAAGAGGTTACCAAGTTGTAGATAACTTTTCTTTTGGAGGAGTACATTCAGTAATTGCAGAAATACAGACTTTAGATACTTTAGAAAAACCTATAAAACGGAATCAAAGAATTAGAATACATTTAGGTACCGCTGAAGTGATAGGGCAGATTTTTTTATTTAATCAGAAAAATATTAAAAAAAGTGATACTTCCATTGTACTTATTAATTTTGAACAACCAATAGTAGCTTCATATAGAGATAGATTTATAATAAGGCATTATTCTCCTGTATTTACATTAGGAGGAGGACATATTTTTTTACATTCAAAAATAAAAAATAATTTTTTTAATAAAAACATGAAATTATCTGAAATATCAAATATTATTAGTGATATTCAAAATTTAGATAATAATAAATTTATTGAATTTATAATTGAGAAATTTGAATTAAATCCTATTTTATTTAATGATTTGTGTAATCAATTAGGTTATTCAAAATTACAGTTATTAGATTTTTTAAAATCTTGTAATAATATAATTGAAATAAATTATTTAAATAAAAATTGGTTATTAACTAATAATCAATGTCAATTTTTAAAGGATAGAATTTTGAATGTTATTACAGTTTTTTTTAAAAAAAACACTTATTTAAATAGCATGAATAAAGAGATTATAATTAATGATACTAATATAAATTCTGATTTTATTGATTATTTATTAATAATTTTAGAAAAGGAAAAGAAAATAGAAAAAAAATCTGATGGTTGGGCAGTTTTTCAACATCAAATACAGTTAAATGAAGCTGACAAAAAGAATAAAGAAATACTTATAGACATTTTAGATAAAGAAGGTTTTAATACTTCTTCAATTAAAGATTTAGTATTTAAGTGTAATATGGATAATGAAAAATCATTGATTAAAATTATTAAAATATGTGAAAATAAAAATTTATTAGTAAGAATCAATCAATCTATTTTAATGACATCTTCTAATTTGGATATATTAAAAGATAAATTAATTACATTTTTTAAATCAAAATCATCAATTAGTGTTCCAGAACTTAAAGAATTATTAAATATTTCTAGAAAATATGCTATTCCTATACTTGAATATTTGGATAAAATTCAATTTACTTGTAGAAGTGGAAATGTAAGAGAATTAATAAAATGAATATGGCAGATAAAAACAAATCAACGCCTGTCATGAAACAATTTTGGAGTGTTAAGGAAGAACATCAAGATTGTATAATTTTATTTAGAATGGGAGATTTTTATGAAACATTTGAAAAAGATGCAGAAATTACTTCTAAAATACTAGGTATAGCTTTAACAAAACGTGCTAATGGTGCTGCTTCATCAGTAGCATTAGCAGGATTTCCTTATCATTCTCTAGATCAATATTTATATAAATTATTAAAAGCTGATTATAAAGTAGCTATATGTGAACAAGTAGAAGATGCATCACAAGCAAAAGGTATTGTAAAAAGAGAAGTTGTGGAGGTAGTATCTCCTGGAACGACTATATCAGATAAATTTTTAGATCATAATCATAATAATTATATATGTTCTGCATATTATGATAGAACTAGTATTGCTATTTCATTACTTGATTATTCTACGGGTGAATTTTATACCAATCAAATTGAATCTAATAGTTTTGATAATCTTATCTCACAATATAATATTTCAGAATTTTTAATTTTAGAATCACAAAAAGAATTATTTGAAAAATTCAAATCTACAAAAGAAATTTTTACAAACTCTATTTCAGATTGGCTTAATGAATTTAATTATAATAATGAAATTTTATGTAATCATTTTAATGTTAAATCAATGAAAGGTTTTGGATTTAACAACAAATCTTCATGTATTATTTCTTCAGGTATGATTATATATTATTTAAATGAAAATTTTAATCGAGGAGCTTCTCACATTAATAATTTAAAATATTTATCATATGATAATAAAATGCAATTGGATTATTATACCATTCGAAACTTAGAACTATTTGAATCTTTATTGAATAATAATAAGAAAAAAGGCACATTATTATCAACTATAGATAAAACAGTCACTTCATCAGGTAGTAGATTATTAAAAAATTGGATTACTAATCCTCTTATTGATAAAAAAATAATTAATAAAAGATTAGATGTTATTGAGGAATTTATTAATGGTTATGATTTTATGAATTACACTAGAAATGAATTAAAAAAAACTTATGATATAAAAAGAATAATTTCAAAAATAGCATGTAAAAAAGTTAATCCAATAGATATAATCAATTTATCGGAGTCATTGAGTTTTTTAAATAGTTTTAAAGAAAACATTTCTATTGATAAAAAAGAAATTATTGGATTAATTAATAAGATTTGCAAAACTGATAAAATTATTGAATTAATTAGTCATACTTTAAAAGATAATCCCCCTATTAATATGAAAAAAGGAAATTTTATAAGAGATGGATTTTCAAATGATTTAGATGAATTACGTGTTATTTCAAATGATGCCAATGATTGGATGTTGAATTATCAACAAAAATTAAAGGAAGAAACTAATATATCTAGTTTAAAAATTAGTTTTAATAAAATTTTTGGTTATTATATTGATGTGACTAAAACACATTCAGAGAAGGTGCCAAATTATTTTATAAAAAAACAAACCTTAGTTAATAATGAGCGTTATTTTACAGAAGAATTAAAGCAGTTTGAGCACAAAATTTTAAATGCTGAGCATCAAATTATGAGTCTAGAAAATAAAATTTTTGATAATTTATGTAATCAACTTTTAAAAGATGTTTATAATCTTCAATTTAATGCGGACCTTATTTCTAAGATAGATATTTTTTCATCTTTAGCCTATCTATCTATAGATAATAAATATGTCCGTCCAATTATAACTGATGATTCTATATTAGACATTAAAAAAGGAAGACATCCTGTAGTAGAAGAACTTATTTCAAATGACAATCAATTTATTTCAAATGATACTATTCTTAATTCAAAAGAATTCCTTTCAATTATTACCGGACCTAATATGGCTGGAAAAAGTACATATTTAAGACAAATTGGATTGATTGTTATAATGGCACAAATAGGATCATTTGTTCCAGCAAATTATGCTAAAATTGGTATAGTTGATAAATTATTTACCAGAGTTGGTGCAAGTGATAATTTAGCTGAAGGAGAATCTACATTTCTTGTTGAAATGCAAGAAACAGCAAATATTATAAATAATGCGACTGAAAATAGTCTTATTTTGTTAGATGAGATTGGAAGGGGAACATCTACATATGACGGTCTTTCAATTGCTTGGGCAGTAACTGAGTTTATTCATGATAGTATAAAAGCTAAAACACTTTTTGCAACTCATTATCATGAATTGGTTGAATTAGCTAATAATTTAAAAAATGGGAATAATTTAAATGTATTAGTCGAAGAATCATCAGGAAAATCAGATATAGTTTTTTTAAGGAAAATAGTAAAAGGTGGAACTGATAAAAGTTACGGAATATATGTTGCGAAAATGGCTGGATTACCAAATCAAGTAATCTCAAAATCAAAAATTTATTTAGAATTATTAACAAGTAAACAAAAAAATACTTCTTTAATCAATAATAAAGAAATAAAAAATATAATTTCTAAAATAGATGACAAAGAGGCTCATTTGTATAAAGATTTTATTAATGAATTAAGTAAAATAAATATTAATGATGTTTCTCCAATTGAAAGTTTGAATATTCTAAATGATATAATAAAAAAATATGTTAAATAAGAAATTTATTATTTTATGTTTAATTCAAGTTACTTTAGGGTATAATATTTTTAATCATACCCAAGATTATAAAGTTTCTTCTTCTTCTTATACCGCTTCTTATAATAGTAATAATTCTATTTATAATTTCTTTAATCCTGCATGTAATAATGATAATAATCAATTTGTATATTCAATTTTAGGAAATCACTTTAATGGAATACTAGAAAATCAACAGTTATTTTTTTCATTAAATACTAAAATTTTAAATAAAATAAATATTGCTTTATTAAGAACATCAATTGATGATATTTATGACACTTCATCTGCATGGGATGATTACAATCAAAATGATATTGTAGATTTAGATGAAATAAATTATAATAGCATTAATACATTCTCCCATAATACTTTAGGTTTAATTTTATCAAAATCTTTTTCTATTAATAAAATTCGATTAGGAATTAACACAAAATTTTCTATTTCTAGTCTATTTGACCAGCATTCATTTTCTCATTCATTTGATTTTGGAACATACAAAAATTTTAATGGATATAGCATTGGATTAGTTTTAAAAGATTTTTTAAATCGTTCATATTGGAGTGAAGGCGAGATTAATAAAGTACCATCACAGATTATTTTTGGTTCAAATTTCAATATAAAAAGTATAAACTTAAGTTTTGATTATAGTGTATTTGATAATACATATATGTTAGGGACAAGTTATGATTACAATTCTTTAGTTTCTTTTCAGTTAGGTCATTCTACATTTGAAAATTTATATTTAGGATTTTTATTAAATTTTGAAAAATTTAATATAGGATATTCTTTTGTTATACCTAAATACACAGAATTAGGAACATCTCAGAGAATATTAATTGGAATTAATAAAGATTTTTTTAATTTAAAATTATAGATATTGCAGATTTATTAATTAGTGTGTAATATTAATGCCTTTATAGAAGGCACTATACTAGAGGGCATAATAATGATTATAAGTATGACAGGTTTTGGTTTAGCAGAAAGAAAAAATAAGGTTTTTTCTATTGAGATTAATATTCGGTCTACAAATAATAGATTTTTTGATTCAAATATAAAAATACCTAATTCAATTTCATCGTTAGAAAAAACGATTTATGAATCATGTAAATCACATTTTAAAAGAGGTTCAATTCAACTTTATTGTAGAATAAAAATGAATGATGTTAAAAATAATACTCAATCAATTAGTAATAATAAATTAGATAATTTTTATAATTTGTTATTACCAATTGATAAAAAATTTAAGAATAGCAATTTAGGTTTAAATCTATCATTTGATAATATTTTAAATAAATTAACAAGTGAAGAATTTGAATTAACTAATACAAATAAAAAGATTATTTTAAATACTTTTAATTCAGCTTTTTTAGATTTATTAAAATCAAGAAAATTTGAAGGAAAAAAAATAGAAAAAGAGATTAAAAATAATATTAAAAATTTGATAAAAATCAATTCAAAATTGATGAAATTAGAGGGAAAAAATAAAAAAGAACATTTTGAAAATTATAAAAAAAGGATTAAGATAGTATTAGGTCAGTTTGGATATGATTTGGATGATAGTAAGCTGTATAAGGAACTTGCTCTATTTTCTGATAAGTATGATATTTCTGAAGAAACTTCAAGAATAAATTATCATATAGATAAATTTAAATATCACATCAAAAAAGAAGATTATCCAGGAAAAAAAATTAATTTTTTATGCCAAGAGCTATTTAGAGAGATTAATACTATTGGATCAAAATCAAATAACGAAATTATTAGTTCGTTAGTTGTTGAGTTTAAAACATATTTAGAAAAAATTAGGGAGCAAATTCAGAACATATTATGAAAAATAGTCTATTAGTTATATTAGCGGCACCATCAGGAACTGGAAAAAGTACAATTTGTAAAGAATTAATTAAAAAAAATAAAAAATGGAAATTTTCTGTTTCTGTTACTACGCGTATTCCAAGAGATGGAGAAATTGATGGAAAAGATTATACCTTTATTTCAAATTCAGATTTTGAACATTTTGTAAAATTTGGTGATTTTATAGAATGGGAAATTGTACATGGAAATAAATATGGTACTCCTTGGTCATCTGTAGAGGATGCTGTTTCATCTTCTAAAGTTATGATTTTTGATATTGATGTAAAAGGTGGCCTAGCAATAAAAGAAGAATACCCAGACAATACAATACTTTTGTTTATTGAACCTCCAGGAGATAACATAAATGAACAAAAAGAGGCTTTAAATGATAGATTAGTAAAACGAGGAAATGAACAAGAACTTGCAATTAAACACAGATTAAAGAGATTTGAGACAGAAATGCAATTCAAGGAGAAATTTGATTACTCGTTTGTAAATAAAAATTTAAATAAAACAGTAGATAAAGTGGAAAAATTAATAAAGAAGGAAATAAAATGAAAATCGAAGCAATTAAATTAAATGATATATTAAGTAATAAGGCTGATATATATACTACCATTATGATTATTTCAAATAGAGCTAGGCAAATAATTGACAAACGTTTTCTAGAACAAGTTAATTTAGATGATTTAGAAGATTCAGAAGAGTTGATTCATTTTTCTAAAGAAGATTTTGATAAAGAAAAACCAATGATGAAAGCATATCAAGAGTTTTTAGATAAAAAATTGGAATGGGCAACTGGTTCTAAAGAAGATTCTGATGCTTAACCACTTAGTTTCAAAATATTTACATCAAACTCAAGAGCTTTTTGGTGATACTTTATACTTTCAAAATAAAAGTAATGGTGTAAATTTTTATGAATTTGGTGACATAAATTCTGATATTATTTTTATTAAAAACTTTTCATCCAAAAAGAATGAACAGATGGTATTTAATAATATATTAAAGGCTTTAAATTTATCTCAAGATCAAGTTTTTATAATAGATTGTGTGAATTCTAATATAAAATTAGACAAGAAGTTACAATCTCTAATTAATAAATTAAATTCAAAGATAATTATTACATTAGGTTTAGATATATCACAGTTTTTATTAAACACTACTGAAAATTTGGATTCTTTAAGGAAAAAGAATAATTTTTTCAAAGAAGCAAAAGTAATCCCTACATACAGTATCGAAGATATTACAAATAATTTGGACCTAAAAAGACATGTTTGGAATGATTTAAAAATAATTTTATAAATATGGCTGATAAAAATGACATAAGACAATCTCCTTATTCCCTTTCTGCAGAAAAAGCAGTACTTGGCTGTTTATTAATAAATAAAGAAGCAATACATAGAACCCTACATTCATTAAGTATTCATGCATTTTATGATGAAGCACATAAAATAATATATACAGCAATATGTAATATGTTTGAAAGTGGACAAATTGTAGATAGTGTTACAATCACTGACCATTTAAAAAAGAATAAAAATCTAAAAAAAGTTGGAGATTCTTATTATATCACAGGTTTAGTTGAAGATGCTCCTTCATCAGAAAATGTTGATTATTATTCAGAAATTGTAAAACAAAAATATACTTTAAGAACAATCATTAATACAGCCATAGAAATGAGTACGGAAGCTTATAATCAAGAGTATGACCCTATAGAAATATTAGATCATGCTGAAAAGAAAATATTTGAACTATCACAAGAAACAGAAAGAGGAGAATTTGTTTCTATAAACCCAATTCTTGAAGAAGTTTTAAAAGAATGGGGGACTAAAACTGATACTGGTTTATTTGGCATTCCATCTGGTTTTATAGATTTAGATGATAAATTATCTGGATTTCAAAAATCAGATTTAATTATTTTAGCTGGAAGACCATCAATGGGTAAGACAGCATTATGTTTATCAATTGCTAGAAATGTTGCTATTGATCACAATAAAAGAGTTGGTATTTTTAGTTTAGAAATGTCTAAAAAACAGCTTGGTGAACGTTTGATATCTTCTGAATCAAGAATTAATAGTCATAAAATAAAAACTTCACAATTACCTAAAGGTGATTGGAGGAAATTATCAACAGCAGCAAATTCTTTATCTAAATCTAAGATTTTTATTGATGATTCTCCTGGATTAAATGTAATGGAGTTAAGAGCAAAAGCAAGACAGTTAAAGGCTGAAAAAAAGATTGATTTATTAATTGTTGACTACATTCAACTTTTAAATGCAGGGACTCGTTCAGAAAACAGACAACAAGAAATGTCTTATATATCAAGATCTCTAAAAGCTTTAGCAAAAGAGCTTGACATTCCTGTACTTTGTTTATCTCAGTTATCACGAGCTGTTGAAAACAGAACAAATCATCGTCCAATTATGTCAGATTTAAGAGAAAGTGGAGCTATTGAGCAAGATGCTGATGTCGTTTTATTTATCTACAGACAATTTGTTTATACTGAATCAGAAGAAGATAAAAATATAGGTGAGATTATTGTTGCTAAACATAGGAATGGACCTACTGGTACTGCTAAGGTAACATTTATTGCTGATTATGCACGTTTTGAAAATTATGAGTTCTCAGATAGGATTTCAGACGTTCCATTTTCATAATAGAGTTTTAATATGGTAATTGAAAATATTAAAAGTATTATAGGTTATTCTTCAAACTCACTTCCAAAAGATTTTGTTAAATTATTAAATTCATTAAAACAACATCAAGATTTAGAGCAAAATATATTAGATTTAATCTATGATGCATATTGCTTTGGCAAAAAAGCTCATGAAGGTCAAAAAAGAAAATCTGGAGAACCATATTTCAATCATTGTGTAGAAGTTGCAACTATTTTAGCAGAGTGGGGAATGGATCAAAACATTGTTATCAGTGGACTTTTGCATGATACAATCGAAGACACAGATATTACCAAGGAAGATATCAATAATAGATATGGATCAGACATTCTTTTTTTAGTTGAGTCTGTTACTAATT
>Ga0066851_10001289_pt1 | contig 12109 bp, 9 predicted proteins | sample ETNtaG_7_FD_65493 | JGI IMG/M metagenome (GOLD analysis project Ga0066851, IMG submission 65493) | Marine microbial and viral communities from oxygen minimum zone, Eastern Pacific Ocean - ETNP201406SV65 | ecosystem: Environmental > Aquatic > Marine > Oceanic | place: Pacific Ocean: Eastern... | reverse complement strand
TGTTCCAGATCAGAAAATTAGTGAAAGCTTTAAATTATTTAGTAGAGAAAACACATTCTTAGGATTTATTAGTTTGTTTGCAAGTAGTTTGATGGTTTTGTTTCCTAGTTTGGGTCCGACACAGAGTGCTACAGTTGCTCAAGCAGTCATGAAAAATAGTTCACAGAAAAAATTTCTTAATGTTATGGGTGGAATTAATACTTTAGACGTACTTTTCACACTTGTTATGTTGTATTTGGTTGGCTCAGCACGAAGTGGAGTTCTTGTTGCAGTTCAACAATTATTTGAAGTTACTTTTGATATATTTTTGGTTATGTTAATCTCTTTAGTTATTGGGTTGGGTTTCGGAACAATGGCTTGTTTGTATATTGGAAAACGAGTTGGAAAAATGGTTTCAAAAATTAATTACAAATTAGTTTCAATTAGTGTTATAATATTTTTGTGTTGTATGGTATTTATTATCTCGGGAAGTTGGGGGTTATTTCTTATGAGTGTTTCTACATCAATTGGATTGGTTTCACAAATTATGGGTGTTAAAAAAGTTCATGCTATGGGTGTTTTAACTATACCTACAATTCTTAATTTTAGTTAGATATCAAAACTTATTGAATTTCTTCTCTGTTTATCAATTAGTTCAGTTCCTTCTTTTGTTAAATAATATTTCTTTGGTCTTGCACCAGTCCCATTAATAAATCCTCGATATTCTAGTTCAAGTAATTTATTTCTTATTGTTCGTTCTGATTTCTCCAATCCGTATGCTAGCTTTAGTTGCGTTGGCGATACTGCAAAGAATGTTGAATCTGCCTTTCCTTGTTGTAATAGGATCAAATATTGTAAATCAGACAAATTGAATAATGTTGGTTTAATTGTAGCAATTGGTTGCCGATGATTTTGTGTTGGTGCGTGTTGTTTTGGAAATTCGTTTGGAAATTCGTTTTTCCAATTACCTCTACTTTCCATTATTTTTTCCAATAGTTTTTCGTTGTTTTCTTGTAGTTTTTGCACTTTTTGTTCTAGTTTTTTTATAATTGAGTCTCGGTCGTAAATCCTTGATTTAAGTTGTTCTAGGTCACTTTTGTGATCATTTAGAATATTTCGAACAGACTTCGGAATCATTATTCTATTAACTCATTATTGTATAAAAAGATTTATTGTTTGAAAAATCTTTCCAGTGTTTTTTCCACAATTTTCCAATTGATTACCCTAAAGATACCCCTTCATTTCCAATGGAACTTATTTTAAATATGTATACATTGAGCCTATCAGTTTAATTTTGTCCAGTTTGTTTGGAAAAGTTTTGGAAAAATCTTTCCAATGTTTTCCACTAATTTCCAATGTTTTCCAGAGAAGTTTGGACCTTTATTTGATTGTTTTTGTCCGTATCTTTCTTATTAAAACAAATATCATAGAATTCGCAATAATTGCATAAGTAAGACTCCTCTCTAGTCGGAGGTGTTTTTGTTTTTAGTGCATTTGAAAGAACGGTGCCTCTTGCTTCCAAATAACCACTCATATTTCTTTTTTCTACTTCAAATACTTTTATTTTACTTAGTGAGAAATAAACAATAACTAATTTCTTTACTTCTTTTTGTTTTGATTCAGAAAGCATTGAGAAGTAAGATTGTACTTGCATAGTATGGGCAAGTTTTGGTGATTTAGGAATGCGCTCAATTGTTTTGAACTCATACATTACATTATCTGAAAATACATCAATGAATCCTATTGCTGAAAAATTTACAAAGGGGAGTTCCAAGAATACTTCTTGTTCATCTTCAGGAATATGATCTTGAAAGAAATTATGAATTGCGTGTCCTCTTGAAAAAATCCACAGCTTTTCTAACGAAATTGGCACTTCCTCCACCAACCCATAATAGGAATTTCTTAAACAATGTGAAGTTAATCGCGTTACACCAAATCTTGGTTTTTTGTTTGGATCTTTCTTTTTTCTTGGTTTTTGTCCCGCAAGTAATGCTGCTAAAACTACTTTTGGATAATTTTCAAATTCGGAATTTCTTAATTCATCTATGTGTCTTTCAACACCATCCGGACATAATATTTTAGTCATTAATGAAATCTCCCAAACCTATTTGTTTTGTTGCATCTCTTCCAAAAACAGATTCTATTCGGCTATTGAATAAATTTATGGATTCTCTTAAGTATTCACTTGTTCCTTCAATTTTAATTAGTTGTAGGGTTGGTTCAAGATATTTCTTAACTGAACCTTCACTTATTGTGTAAATTACTTTTTGTTTTCCACAATTTGAACATTTTCCTGCTAGAGGTATTCTTCGATATTTTTCATTACAAGCAACGCATCTAAATCGTTGCATTGTAAATTTACGCATGTTTCCTTTAAGATCTCGAATAAAATGTCCAGTTATTATTAATTCTCCAACTTTGTTGAGATCTACCGCCCTTATTTTTCTTGCGAGTTCTATTTGTCCTTCCATCTTCTCAACCATCGTAGGTAAATATTTGTAAGCTGATACATTTACTCCTTTGTTCATGTTTGATACTGGGTGTGTGAATCCATGATTTTGATATTGTTCCTCCTTATCAATCACATCTCTGATTGATTTTACTTTTGAATCCCAAGGATATTTCATTTCTGTTGCAGTATTGTAGAAATCTAATGAATATTCCCACGCTATGTTTAAATCATAAACTTCATCATCAACTTCTTTTGAATTTAGTATTGTTGAAATAACTAATGGTGCATCCATACTTCTTGCGCCTCTTCGATCTGGAAGAAAGTCTCGTGAAAAATTAAGAAATGCATCCAATATTAGCATTATTGCGGTTTCTTCGCCATCCAAATCTCTTCTCTGTGCTGCATGCCACATTGGATGTGCTAAAATTGCAGCTATATTTGAAAATCCGATAATTCTTCCTACAATTCCCGCAGAAGTATGTGGTGCTAGACCTATAACTAGTTGTCCTATTAGATCTGATTCAATAGCGATATTGTAGTGTGCAGAGATATTGTAGAGATTTACTAATGACTCATCAACAAAATCTGCAACGCGCTTGAAAATTGATCCTGCAGATTCAATACCTAATGATTTTTCGCTTGGTAATATTATATCTTGAGGAAATATTTCTACAAGTTGAGTTTTTTCAGTTAGTTGTTGTCCTTTGAAATCATGAGTATATCCTAATTTATGTGCTTTTTTTATCGATAGACCAATTTCCTCAGGTGTGAAGTGTGTTGTTCCTAGTTCTGTTGCATCATACCTGACAGTTCCATCCTTATTAACCCTCAAAGAATGTTTTGCTCGGAGTACTCCTTTGACTGGATGTTCAACATAACGAAACTTGTTCATTGTTTCTCTTACACCTTTTATTAATTTTGGAAATTCACCTTCCCAATTAGATCTTATGTTTTTTGATAATTTGGGTAATTCATACTTTCTTCTTTCATATGCAACACACTTTGGAGTTTCAGGTGAAGTGTATTTTTTCTTCGTAAAATAATCAATATATTGTTGTTGCGTGTTTAGAGAATTACAGTGTTCACATTTTGTGAATATTGTTCTTTTTTCACAGTCAAGACATTTTATTATTGGAAACTCTGCGGTAATGTGTCCTTTCTTTATTGATTCATTGAAAGATCTTAATCTTCCTCCTTCTGCTCCGACAGGGAATAAAAAATTTGGTGAACCTTTCATATCTCTCATCTTGGCTTTCTCTGGCCTACCCATTCGTGCACCAATTCCAGTACCGAATTTTGGTCTGATTTGTATATCTTTGTTGAAAAACAATTTCAAAATTGTTTTATTTAATTCTGTTAATATTATTTTGTTTTCTTTTATTTGGTGTGGGCATCCAATTAACTCCAATAATCTTTTTTCTGGTTGGTTTACATTCATATCTGTTGTGATATAATTTTTTAGTAATATTGTTTGTTTTTCATCTAATGCATCAAAATAAAATGTGAAATTTGGGTGTATTGGTATTTTGAAATCTTGAGATATTTTTAATGCTGTTTCAAGATTGATATTTTGTGGTAGGAATTTGTTAAAGAATTCTTCATTTAAATTATGTTTTTTATTTGGATTGTTTTTTATTGATTCTTTCAATTCCAGTAGCCACCATTCCGGACAATATCCTGGAGGTACTAGGAAATGTCCGTTCTCTGTAAATTCTCCCGGTGAAATTAATATATCTCCCAAATATAAAATCTCATCAACTTCTTTTGATATTTCTTTTGCTTCTTCTTCAGTTTCTGGTTTTACTACTGATCCGTCTTTTAATTTTACAATTGGTCCCTCTATTGAATCACAAGAAGTTAGTGATGTTGATTTTCCTGGACGTTCAACTCTTAGTTGGGTTCCTACTGCCAAAAAATTATCTAATACTTGCATAGTAATTGGAGATATTGCCCAAGAACCATGACCAGTTAATCTTGATCTTCCATATCTTAATCTGAATCCTCCGTGCCTTAGTGGGTGTGTGAATACAGGTCGTCCTGCCACAATTTCAGATATATATGCGTAATTCGGTTTTAGTTTTGATTCTGAATCATCGCTACTTTCTTCTTTTGAGGTTTTGGCATGAATTCGCTTCTTCATATCTTGATAATCATTTAACCATTGCCAGTCTAATCCGAACTCCACTCCCCATTCATTTAATTTTTTCATTACTTTTGCACCTTTAAGAGGTAATCCATCAGTAAGCATTAGTGCCATACCTCCTCTAATTCTGTCCGTTGTTATTCTTTCCAAACCTTTGTAATTTGATACAGTTAGTTGTGAAGTTGGGTCTCCATCAATTTCCACTGGTAAATTAGAAATGATGAATTCTATTTCTTCAATAGTTGGTTTGTATTGTTTTCTTTCTACTCTTTCATAATAATCAGTTACTTCGGTATACATTCGTTTTAATTCTTTATCAGTAGGATCATATTTTTCAATTCCTTGTTGTATTCTAACATAATCTGCAATCACGGTTGTTACTGCCATTGCTGTTGCACCACCCCCTCTGATTGGTCCTGCATAACATAGAGCCAAATATTTTTTCCCGTCTTTTCTATCTTTTATTTTAACATCGATTAATCCTTCAAGTGGTGCAGATACTACTCCTTGTGTTATGTATGCGAACCCTGTACGTATTCCTATATTTATTGCAGTTATCTTATCTTCAAATTTACATAATTTTTCTGATGCAATTTCATTCGCCAAGACTAGTGCAACTCTCCAATCTCCAAAACCATATTCTTTTTCTAATTCACTAATTCTTGGTACAACTCCACTTCCAATTAAATTTGGTGAAATTGAGCCCATGATTGCTTCAACACGTTCGGCCACAGATGCTGCGATTGGAATGTCGCAATTTAGTTGAGGATCAATTCCTGTTTTTCTGGCTGTGTTTGCAATATCATGTAATTCTAGTGTTTCTGATTTTAATTCTGAAAAATAATTTTTAATTTGGGCTGAAGCAATAATGTCTGACATGGTAAATTCATTATGGTGATGTTTAAATATGATTGTGTGAAAAAGTATATGATGAAAACACGTAGAAGAGGTCGTCCTGCATTTAGTCCAATAAGGAATAATTTGGTTGAATTATTATTTTTTGTTGGTGAAGGTTATGGTTATGAATTATATAAAAAATATATTCAAGTTTTTAATAAAACAACCATGCGTTCAGTTTATTATCATTTGAATAAGGGTGTTGAATTGGGTGTTTTTAAAATTGAGAAAGTTGAGAATATTCCAGGATCTTATTCTTGGGGTGAAGGTGTTCGGAGAGTCGTATTTACTCTTGGAGAAAATGCTGAACCTAAAAAGGATACGCGAGTTTTAAAGCGATTGAAGCTTGTTGAAAAAAATAGCCCCTGAGTCCTTGATTTCTACTGGAGATTTAATAATATAATTAATTTGTATTTTTTTCTTTCTTTTCTTTTCTATATTGAAAATAATAATATAATAATAAATAAATTTAATAAAAATATTAACAATTAAATCAGTTCTATAAGAAATAAAGGGGTGAGAGGTATTTAAAACAATCATACGCAAAAAGTATAAGTCCTAAGTATAGTGATTTTATTAAAATATTATCTTGTCAAGAGGATAAATTATTTTAAGGTACATTTCTTATGGAAAGTTTATGACTGAAAATCAAACTCAGCTCAATAAAGAATTTAAATCTGATGAGGATAAACCAAAGACGGTTGATAAGGAAGAAGCTACTTCTAAAAATAAACGCGAACGAGATGAACTTGATGATTTATTTGATGATTTTGTATCTAAACAATCTTTATTCAAAGATAAAGATGTATTATCTTTACGTTATGTTCCAAATACAATACCTCACCGTAAAAATCAAATTAAAAAATTAGGTATGATTTTGGCACCAGCCTTACGTAATGATCGCCCTTCTAATATTTTCATATATGGTAAAACGGGAACGGGAAAAACGCTTTGTACACTACATACTTTGAATAGAATTGTTGAGCGAATTAAAGATACTGATGTTAATTTACGGTTTGCATATCTTAATTGTAAACTAAAGAAAGTTGCAGATACAGAATATAGAATAATTGCATCACTTGCTAAAAATTTAGGTGAAAAAGTTCCAGCAACAGGATTACCAACAGATGAAGTATATAATATATTTTTGAAAAAATTAGATGAAACTGAACAAGTCGTAATATTAGTTTTAGATGAAATAGATCGGCTTGTACAAAAAACAGGTGATGAAATTCTTTACACCTTAACTAGAATTAATTCTGAACTTAAACGAGCAAAATTATGTCTAATTGGAATTTCTAATGATGTTAGATTTATTGAGAATATTGATCCGAGAGTAAAAAGTTCATTAGGTGAGGAAGAATTAATTTTTCCACCATATAATGCACTTGAATTGAAAGATATTTTAAGTGAAAGATCTGAACAGGCATTTACTGACGAAGTAATTAGTGCAGGTGTTCTTGCAAAGTGTGCAGCATATGCTGCAAAAGAGCACGGCGATGCTCGTCGAGCTCTTGATTTACTACGCGTTGCAGGAGAGGTTGCAGAAAGAGCAGCATCAGATATTGTTGAAATGGAACATATACGTGAGGCTGAAGATAAAATTGAGAAAAACAGAATACTGGAATTAGTTAAGACATTACCAAACCAATCCAAAATTTTGATATATTCAATATTTTTTCTAAACAAACAAAAACATAAACTTGAAACTGGAGAGATTTATGAAGCATATGCTGATTTATGCAAAGTTAATGATACTTCAATTTTAACCCAAAGAAGAATATCTGACTTAATTTCAGAATTAGATATGTTGGGTTTAATTAATGCAAGAGTAATAAGTAAAGGCAGACACGGGAGAACTCGAGAAATATATTCCACAATACCTTCAGATTTAACTGAAATAATGAGTTCGGAATTGAGAGTTGAATTAATGTTATGAGTAATCAAGAAATTGTAAAGAAATTATTAGATAAAGGAATCCTACCCACAGCTGAAAATATAGCTCAAGAATCCACAAATGTAACAATTGTAAAACCGCGAATTGATGATTTAAGAGCAAGAGTAAAGATTGTAAAAGAATTTGATTATAAACAGAAAAAAATCACAGCAGATGATTTCACCACACACTACAGAGAAAGATACAAAACAATGAGGACTATATTATTTAATCGACCTGAAGCTGCATCAGCAGTATCCATTGATCGCGTAAAAGATATGCTTTCAGATGAAGATCAAGTTATTATTGGAATCGTTTCAGATGTAGCTAGAATGTATACTGGAACTGTCAAACTTATTGTGGAGGATTTAACTAGTCAGATTACAGTCATCATATCCTCAAAAAATAATGATTTGATTGAAGAAGCTAAGTTTTTGACCTTAGATGAAGTCTTAATATTCAAAGGTCGTGTTAGAAAGGGAGTTATGTTCTTACACGCCATCATACGACCGGATGTTCCACAGAAGAAAGAAACATTTAGTCCCGAAGAAGTTTATTCAGTCTTCTCCGGAGATATACATGTAGGTTCAAATCTATTTTTACCAAAGCAATTTTCAAATTTTATTGATTGGTTGAGTGGAAAAGTAGGAACTGAACGACAACGAGAAATTGCAAGAAAGACCAAATATTTTTACATTCCAGGAGATCTTGTTGATGGAATTGGTATTTATCCTGGACAAGAAAAAGAACTAAAGATTACTAATTTAAGAAGTCAGTATGAAGAATTATCAAAATTTTTATCTAGAGTTCCTGATGACAAACAAATAATAATTTGTCCAGGAAATCATGACTCTGGTGTCCGATTGGAGGAACCTCAGCCACGCATGCAAGATTATGCAGAATCAATACTCGAACTTCCAAACGTAACAATGGTAACAAACCCGTCTTACACAAATATTCACTCAATGGATAATTATTCTGGACAAGATGTTTTAATGTATCATGGATATTCCTTTGACAGATTAATTGATCAAGTTGAAGGTTTGAGATTGGCAGGTGGTTATGAAAAAGCAGATGAAATTCACAAGTTTTTATTGAAAAGAAGGCATTTGAGCCCATCACATAATTTGAATCTAACAATCCCTATGAAACAAGACTCACACATCATTTCACAAATTCCAGATATAATGGTTTCAGGACATATTCACAAAGCAAATATCGGAAATTATAAAAACACAATATCTATTTCAGGAAGTTGTTGGCAAGCAGTAACTAATTTCCAACTCAAATTTGGACACGTACCAGATCCTGGAATGATTCCAATCATAAATCTAAAAACACGAAAAGGTAGTATGCTCAGTTTCAAATAATTATTTATACTTTGTTTAATTTAGAATAGTATGTTTTCATTATTCGGCTTTATAATTCATATTTTCACCTTCGCTTCAGTTCAAATTTTAGGAATATTAACTGGAATAGCCGCAATAAGCAAACTCGAAGCAATAGACGTTGTGGCTACAGAAACATCCCTAATCGGAGTATTTTTTTCATTCGCAATAGCCTTCACACTACTATTTTTTATTTTCAGATATTCTCGAAAAGTAAATCTATTCAAATATTTTTTTTATTTACTAATAATTATTGGAAGCAAGGTTGTTTTTGAGACTTATTTTACAAATATACTTGCAAATATATTTACAATAAGTTTACTGGCACTATTTATTTTCAGCAGAAGTATAATTACTCACAATTTAGCACTAATAATAACTATTGCAGGAGTAGGAGTCACACTCGGACTAAGCTTTAGTCTTTCTACAGTATTCTTATTGCTTGGATTGTTTTCAATATATGATATTTTAGCAGTATATCGAAGTTCACATATGGTTAATATGTTTAAAGGAATGGTAAACAAAGGAGTAATTCTTGCAGTAATTATTCCCAACACCTTTAAAAAAATCACAGCAAAGTCTACTGAGTTTGAACCAGGAAAAGGTTTACTAATTCTCGGAACAGGAGATTTAGCATTTCCTCTATTGTTGGCAATCAGCGCCTTGAAATTTTCAATTATTAGCTCATGGTTTATAGCAGGAGGTGCAGTGATTGGAGCGGCAGTAGTATATTATTTATTAAATACTCAGAAATCAACGCGAGCAATGCCAGCACTTCCTCCAATTGCACTATTTAGTGTCTTAGGTTTTTTTGTAAGTTTGATGATTTAGTGTTCACCTTCTAAATCCAAAATTTCACGCATCATTTTTGCCTTTTTTGGACCGAGCTTATCAACTTTAGTTAAATCTTTTTCAACTGCATTAAGCAATTTAATTGGTGATTTGAATTCTTTCAATAAATTTTTGGCAAGTTTTGGACCAATTAAGGGCAGACCCTCTATCAAAAATTGTTGCTGTTCTTCACGAGTCCATGCTCGTTTTGAACCTCGAAGTGAAATATCTTTATTCTTTTCAAGTTGTTCTCGCCGCACTAATGAAACTAATAAATTTACAGTTTCTTCAGAATCATGTGAAAATAAGAATGGAATTTGATAATCAAGAGTTAGAGAAATCATTGCAGCACGAATTGCATTGGGATGCACATTACGAACTCCAAATATATCTCTCACTTCTCCTTCAATAATATAAAGTGGTTTTTCGAAGTTTTCTCGCAATTCCTTTGCTTGTGAAAATAATCGACCATCAACAAGCGAATTCACAAAGTCAGGAACTTTCTTCAATTCCACAACACATTCATCAGAAATTATAAAATCTCCAACTTCCAATGTCTTTGTTTCAATTATAAGATCTCGCTCATATAACAACCGTGGTAATTGCCCTTTATTCTCACGATGATCCATAATTATTTTAAGATTCATTTTCAAGGAGTTCTTTCATTCGACGTTCTTTATGATATGAAACCCAATAGTATTTTTCGTCAATCGTATCCCTTGTTATTAACATATATACTTTACCAATGTTTATTCTTCCAATCCTTCCGCGTCGTTGAATAGTTCTCAATGCTGAAGGAACAGGTTCAAAGAAAATTCCAATATCTGCATTTTCAATGTGAAGTCCTTCCTCACTTACTGATGTTGCCACAAGAACATTAAATTCACCATCTTTGAATTTCTCCAAAGTTTCAATTTGTTTTTTCTGAGTCATACCTTCTTTCTGACCCACGAAAGCCTTTGCCCTACTTCGAGTATTTAGATTAATTTGCTCAGTAATTATTTCAACTGTTTTTCTTAACTGGGAGAATATTATTATTTTTTCATCATCCTTTTTTGTAAGTTCTAATATTTTCCCAATTTTTGGATGTTCAATACCTTCTTCAACAATATTTTGAGCACTAATTCTTGCTCGTTTAAAGTCCCAGTCATCTAATATTTTTTTAGAAGCCTTTGTTGATTTTGAATCCTTCTCTATTTTATCCATTGCAGCAATAAAGGTTTTGAGACTTTGTGTTTCAAGAGTTTCAATCAAGTGCAAAAGTTTAATCAAGACAGTTAATTCTGAAACTATAAAATAAGTTTCTGGACCCTTTTCAGTCTGGGCAAATAGTGCGCGCTGCGCTTTAAGAAGTTCAAGTTTTCTTAAATCTTCAATTTCTTTACTTTTCAATGCTTGACGCGAATGCAAAATTGTAACATGTTTTCTCAATAATTTTTGAAGAAATGCTTTAATTTTTTTATACTCTTCAGGCAAATCAATCATTACTCGCTCAATTTTCTTTTCTTTTAAATATTTTTTTAGCTGCGGATTTTCTTCACTCAATAATTCAAAATTATCAATCTTTAAATTCTCCTTAATTAATTCAAGTCGTTCTTTGTCAGAAGCAGGACTGGCAGAAAGTGCAAGAATTTGACTAGTTTTTCCAAATTGTTTTGCAAGCCAAACATATGCATATTCTCCTACAGCCCGATGTGCTTCATCAAAAACCACAAGCGAAATATCTTCAGGTTTAAAATAACGTTTAATTAGGTCTGATTCAATTGTTTGAGGTGTTGCACAAATTATTTTTGAAGTTTTCCAGAGTTCTTTTCTTCGGATTGGAGGAATTGCACCAGTTAAATGTATAATTTTTTCTTCAGGTTGAAAATATTCTTTAAATGATTTTTCATGTTGTACCGTTAAAGGTTTAGTTGGAGCCATAATCAAAATTTTTCCTTTATCTATGTTAAGCGCAGCTAATGCAATTGCAATAATTGTTTTTCCAGCACCTGTCGGTAAAACTACAAATGAATTTTTCCCAACAATTTTTCCCAAAATCTGTTCTTGATAATTTCTAAGTTTCAATTTATTTTTTAGAAACAACATAACTACTGTTTATAATTTCAGTTTTTATTTATTTGTATTAGTAAGTTTTTTTACGAATTTTTGCATTTTTTCTTTATGCCCAGCACCAATCACAATTAATAGTTTTGAATCAGGATATTGAACTGTAATCAATTTAATTTGGTTTTGCATATATTTGTCACGTTCAGAAACAAGAACTCTATAAAAATTTGGAAATTTATGACTCAATTCACTAATCAATTTATGAACTAATTTATCCTTTGGAACTTTTTGTAAATCAAAATTTACTTTTCCGCTGCCAAAACTGCCAAAAATTAAGTAAAATACTAATTTTAGTTTTTCAGGAACTGGAACTGTTTTTGATAGACGTCTAAGAGTTATACCAATATCTCTATCAATTAATGCGCGCTTGGCAC
>Ga0066851_10001283_pt1 | contig 12138 bp, 6 predicted proteins | sample ETNtaG_7_FD_65493 | JGI IMG/M metagenome (GOLD analysis project Ga0066851, IMG submission 65493) | Marine microbial and viral communities from oxygen minimum zone, Eastern Pacific Ocean - ETNP201406SV65 | ecosystem: Environmental > Aquatic > Marine > Oceanic | place: Pacific Ocean: Eastern... | reverse complement strand
TTCGTGCCATATCCATCAGAAGCGGGAAACAACAACGCTCCGCTGCCGTGTTTTTTGGTGCTAGTACTTATCACAACCAAACCGCCTCCCTGAGAAATTGCCTTGGGCTCCCTAACCCTGTAAGAAGATAAAGACGCTCCGCCCAAAACATCACCTGAAGCGGTGTTAATTACATGTTTAGCCTTGAACTTGCCGTTCCAGTTCCCTATGTATTCTTTAGTGTCTGGAAGATAATTAGAAGGAACCTTCATCTTCAAAAGCTTGAGCAAATATTTCCTCAGGGGCACAGAAGAAAAAGCCCTAGAATCAATCGTCGTCCCAATAATCGCAGAATTTGGGTGATATAATTGGCACGGCACAATTTCCGTTATAGAATGCAAACTTGCCGCTGCAGTTTCCGTGTCGTCACCACGAAATTCCTCGTCTGAGTCCAGCCTAGAAACTCTTATAACTCTTTTTTTGCTTTTCGGGTTCGGAGGAAGATGTATAATTGTTTCAAAAATATAGTCACTTGTTGCTAATCCTTGCATTCTTCTAACAAAAAATCCGCCAGTGTCATTTTCTATTAGCTCGCCATCGTTGTAGCGAGAGTATGTGTCAAATGTTTGATTATTTAATGTAAATTTTTCATTACCTGGTTTTCCACCGTTCCCGAAGTCACCACCAAACTCATGTCCCTCCTTAAAGCCTGCGGCCATCTCTGGAGTCACTTCCAGTATCGGAGGATTGTCTATGCTTGGCTCCCCCTCGTTGTTTGCATAAATTAAAAAATGAAAATCATTTGTTCTCGTCTCAGTGGTTCTTTTGCCAACCTTGAGCCTTGAAAGCGCATGAATATCAATAGCAATTGAAACAACCTCAACATTCGGATCTGTTACGGTGTGCACGACTGGATGAAGATGTTTCTCGTGTTTCTTGAAAGTGTTATGCAGGGCCCTCTTGTGAACTTTATCAATGTGACCACTGAAGCGCCTATTTACCGTTGGGCCCGTAAAGCTAAGCTCTAACGCAAGCATTGTATCGCTGACTGCTTTTCCTTCTCCATCTAACGGAATGCCGTCTACAGAAACAAACTCAGAGTTCTGATTTAGACCGAGGCTCGCTTTAGGCCCTGTACCCTCGCCTACATTTGCGGGAAAAAGCTGAGTATTATACATGACCGTTTTCCCATGAGACCTGTAGCTATCTGGAAAAATTTCCTGCACTGTATCTCCCCTTCTGAAATCTGCATCAAAAACCCTAAAATTAAAAGTTCCATCTCGCTCGCTTAAAATCTGCGTATCATTTAAATATATGGACTTTAAAAAATCTATATTCTCAAGCCTTGAATCTTGAAAAAATCTTATTGTTTCTCCGCTTCTGTCAGAAAACCCTTCGATTGGGCCCTCGCAAATTAAATCAACTGTTTTCGCCAAGCTTGCTGATTCAAAATAGGAGCCGTCTCCCCCTCCAGCTTTAACCGTCCAAGGGGTCCTTTTTCTGATCGCGGTAACGCGTTTCCATTCATACGGAACATAAGTATACATGTCGTACGTTGCGCCCGCTTTTCCTGGAGCCATAAAAGCTAGTGCCCCAACATTGCTAGCCATTACCCGTCGCCCCCTCCCAAGGAAAACACCCCTTCTGGGTCAGCCAGCTCAAACAGGGAGCCTGTTTCTTCCTTGTCTTGCTCATATCTTGAAAGATTATGAGGCCACTTCCTGAAGGTGACATGCTCAGATCCATCGCTCTTAGCAGTGACGCCGACATCAACCCTTGCTCGGTCAATGTGTCTCATTGTTGAGCTCACAACAGTCGAGCCGACCAAAAGCCTGCCATATCCCAAGGGAACTGGAACCGCTTGATTAGTTACGTTTGCTGCGCCCCCAAACAGAAAAGATTTTGTTCGTTTTTCTTCTTCTGGCTTTGGTGGCTTAAATAGAGCCCTCATTATAAAACCAGCCGCAATGGAAACAATCAAATTAACAACGAAAAGCTCAACGCCAGTTGCCCCTTCCGCATTCGGGATAATGTGAAACTCTCTACATTTCTTAGGAATTGGCGTTAGCAATTCTTCTTTTCGCTCTATTTTCTGATCGCATCCATCAAGAATAAACGAGAAAGTCTTATTTTCTTGCCTGTTTTTAGATAAATAATCAAAGAAGTTGCCCGTATTGGCATCTATAGCCCTCAATGCCTCCACAATAGACTCAACCTCAAGCTCCCACCGTGCCCCAAACCTCTCTGCTATTTTTCCATGTAAGTGAACTATTTTCATCCTTATTCCTGATAAAGGTTACACTAATTATTGAACACTCTGTACACACTATGTATCTTTTTAATGTAAAAGTCATCCATTATGACCCTTGACGACAAAAACCCTTCCTGGTGATGGATAAACTCATTGTTTTTTTGCAAAATACCAAAATGCGAGAAGCTGTTTTTATTCGCCTGAAAAACAACCAAATCATCTGGAGCCCCCTGCTCCGCGGGTATTTTTTTAATGTTGTTTTTTTTAAAAAAATCAACTATTCTCGAAATAGCCTCATCGGTAAACTTAAAGTCCCCTTCTTGTTCTAGATAAAAATTAAACTTTTTGTATATTAATTTTTTATTAACATTATAATAATCATAAACAAGTTTCCAGCAATTCTGAAAATGATGAACATAATCTCTACCAATAAAGCTTTTTGTCGAATAACTTTCGGGAAAATGTATGTTGAACGACTTATCCTGTAAACTGTAGACGCAAAGCGGCAAACACAACTCTTCTGCCTGATCTAAGTCCTTTTTTGAGAACCTGCAAGAGCTTGCTGGATGTGAGTGATATAAACAAACAATCTCATATTTTTTCTTTATTCTTAGGAATTCATGCGGACAAATCTTAAACCCAGTCTTCGGGAAACTGTAAATATTTTCACAAGGAATAATAATTAATTGCTTTATATTATCCAAAACAACAAAGCCACAACATTCTTCGTCTTTATTGACGCTCGCATGCGTAACAAGGAGCTTTTCTATTTTTTTATCCATACTCAAATCTTTCTGTTCCAGGAAACCCTCCGTACGGCAATCCGTGAGTAGTAGTCGAAAACCTGAGCAGGCAGCCACTTAAGCTCTTAGAGCATTGGTCTTGAACCCAATTAGCAGAGTCATACCTTGGGTCTTTTCCAGATACATTATAATAGGTAATCGCCACGGTTGGATCTCCTGCCCTAGTAGCCATGGTTCCTGTCGGCTTTGCAACAAAAATTAATTTAACTTCGTCAGACTCAGGACTGTTTATTGTTACATAATCACCGCTAACGTATATTCCTGTCGCGTCATAAAAACCAGACTCTACGAAAGGGGTAGATAGGTTATCTTGCCATGGAGCATTGCCCGCAGTAGAAAAATTATAACTACCGCCCAACAGCGTATTATTATGTGAATCTGCCACGGGCAAACCGTGAGCCTGATCAGATTTTGGATTAACCCAGCAGGACTTTGGAAAAATATCCCTATCTCCATAATGACAACCATAACCTCTATAAACCCAAGGACAATGATTTGCATATACCGTTCTTGCGGGCAACTTAACCGCCTCAAGCTCTAGCTCAGAAGCCAGTTCAAACTGAACCGCATTTTTATCCTCTGCAATTTTTTTATTTATAAAGTATGTCTCATCTGGGAATTTTGCCGTCTCATCTGGCGTGCCAAAAGGATTTATACCATCTATAAAATTTACCTCGTCAAGATACTTTAAAAAGGTTCTTATTCTTTTTACCCTGAGCCCAATAAAGTCATCTTTTCCGCTAATGATATTTGAAATAAAGCCATCCACATTTGCCAAGGTTAGCTTGGGACGAGGAAGCGAGCCATCGCCTCTTATCTCAAAATCTTCAACCTCTACTGGATAAGCATTATAAGTTTTGCTATCAAAAACAATATCCCCTAGAATCATTTTTCCAGCATGAAATCTGTATGTCTGTCCTCCGTACTTTGCCGTGTCAATCTCAAACAACTCTATTATAACCGACCCTTCAAGAGAGTGCAGCTCCTCGTTAAGCTTTCTCGTGTCGATTTTTTGGAAATCTTCTTGATTTTCATATTGATTTGTTTGAGATTCCTGTGGCATTTTAACTTTATTGTCCTTGTATTAAATTTATAAACCCAGCATAGGATTCGTTTGATCCGCGCAAGCCAAAATCTGCAATCTTGACTTTTCCTTGATTTCCGTCTGCTCCTAATATCTTTAAAATATAATATCTATAAGCGCCCATATTATCTCCTGGCACAGTAAAAAGCCTAACTTGCCCTGGTATGCATACGTAGGAATTATGCTTCGCGCCCTCAGCCTTCAGTATATATAACTGGTCGCCTTCGTTTTCTATGTATTTTCCATCGGCATCGAGTTGTCCTGGATCATCGGTTCGACTTGCGTCACGAACCTTTGATCCCTCTTTAACAATTCGTATTCCAGGCATGTATGAAAAATTCCTCATATGATGTAAGAGCACCATGTCTGAATCACGCAATAATAAATCAGAATTAGCATTCGATCCAAATAGTTTCCATTCTGTTGGGGCGAAAACTTCACCAAAGATTGTTCTTAGCCGCGTATCATTATAATAATCCGCACTGGCCCCAGCGCTCGACAGAGTATAACTTTTAACAACCTCCGTATTTCCCGCTCCAAAATCATAAATCAAATAATACGGAAAATTGTCTTGATCCATCAATACATAATCATCAAAATCGCCATTAATCGTTTGGTTAAAGGCTTTCCACGTGGGATAAGACCCGTTTACTGCATTGCTTTGGTTGTTTACCTTCTTGCTTACTCCATCAAAATTTATTGCATCTCCTGCGGTGCCGTCTGATTTTCTTGTGCCCTTTAGTCCCGAGATCAAGCCTACAGACAAATGCCCAGACGTTTCAATTGTCGTGGCGCTTTTATATTTTGGGGTTAAATACGCGCCTTTACCTATTCTATTTCTATAAAGTTCTGAGTTTTTATTATCTTGTTCTGTTTTATTGTCTTGTCCGCTGCACGGAATATTGTCCTTAGGGTAAAAATCTACCAAAGCTCCATTTGTATCAATGCATAAACCTCCTGTTCCACCAAACCCAAACGTCCTTGGTTCTGGGCCGTATTGAGCACCTTTTACAAGTCCAATATGCCTGTCCGTATAAGCCTGTATAGGGTGCTCTCCATTTCTGCCATCTTGTCCGAATCCACCTCCGTAGCCGCCGACACCACCAGCGTTTCGATAAGACTCTCGATCATCTGGCCCCGCGACTATCAGGCCGCTCGGGTTCTGCATATAGTATGCCCCAGGGGTCATGTTCTTCGCCTCCGTTCCCCAGACTTGAATTGGCGCGGTCGCCCCTTGTCCAGCTGAGCCCCCGCGCACACTAGCCTGGGTTCCCGAGCTAAACGGAAATTGAATTTTGAAACGGCCACCTTCATGAGACTTTTCTGTGACCTCAATAGTTCTACTTCCGTAAACTTTCACGTTTGAAACAAACGGGTCACAGCCTGCACCACCCGCCGCGCTTTCGGTAGAAGTGGCTGTAGTTGTTGCATAAGTCCCGTCTGGGCTGACCGTGATTGCGTCGGTCTTGCTGTAGCCAGCGCCACCGCCACCGCCACCGCCAGGCCGCGCTTCGAATACAACGGTATTTCCTGGACGCTTGTCATCCGCGTCTTCATCCTCCCAACCTTCTGGAAGCTCCTTCTCTGCGACAAGAAGCCTGTTTTGGAGAGAGGGCTGAAGATGGGAATGCCCTCCCGCCGTGAAAGAGGAAGTCGAGATAGCGCGCATATATGGCAACATGACCCCCTCGTACGCCGTCTTAACTCCGTCCTTTGTGCTAATATTATTTTGCGGCACCCAAATCTTTCTTCCATCTCCCTGTGCCTTCTTAAAACAAAACCAGGGAATCTTCATGCTGGTAATATTACTATCTCGAGTTCCACCAGCGCCGCCTCCTCCTCCTCCGCCGCCAATGAACCCACGGCAATACAGCTTTACGCTCGACCCTGCGTAATCCGCATGAATGGATAGCGCTGTGCCACCGTCCTGACCATTGTTTGGCTCCAGCCCCACAGCATAAGATCCATCCATTTTGCCATCAAGGTAACGCAGGGACACTGGGCCAACGCCACCCAGCTCTGGAAGAGAACCGTATTTTACATCTGCGCTCGACAGTGTCGCCCTTTGCGCGCTGGTAACACTAAAAGCAACAGGGCACTCCGCCTTGACTGAGGTGCCATAAGTTCGATCGCTCATTACTGACGCCCCTCTTCCTCCCGCTCCAATAATTTGGGTTGTTTTTGGTATATAAATTTCAATTGGAACTGGGTCTAACCCTGCGCCATAAGTGCTTGTAAACTTTTCGCCTGTGTCGACTGCTGGCTCGCTTATGTCATTCGAATAAACGAGCATGTTGGGAGCAAAGTTAAACCTTATCTTAGAAAACACATTTACATCTAATTGGGAATTCGAAATCGCAAGGTCAGTCTGAAGCCTGGTAAGCTCAGCGCTAGCTAATGAGTTCAAGTTAACGCTTTTTAGCCCCCAGAGATTCTGATTCACAAGGTTTACTGAAACATTCAAGGCCGTGTCTGCCACTAAGCCGTTTGCGTGAACCCAACCAGCAGCCTCAACTTTTCTTAAAGTACCACCATTAACATTTCCCCCAATTAGGTCTATGTTTTGAGTTCTTATTCGAAAATGGTGTGTTTTTCCAGGAATAACTGGGTAAGCGAACGATGTGGTTCCCGTGGGCTCGTCTTTTAAAAGCCCCGTCGCCCCATGCGGATCTGCTACTGCGGCATCAGGGGCCGTGCCAGAAACCTCCAATAAAATCCCTGTAGCAGTCAGCGGCTCAGAATAAGTCCAGCCGCCAGTTATAAATATATCACCTTCTACCGCGTCCACCTTAAAGGTTGCGATGGGGCCAGGCTTTAACGCTTCCGCATTGCCAGTTAAATCTATTTTTAACATGCCGCTCGGATCATTGTAATTGTACTGGTCGGTGCTTGTAACGGTTAATTGGCTGGGCCTAGGCCAGCCGTCATCGTAGCTACAAGTATAGCCCGCGCCACCATGACCAGAAAAGTAGAAAAAATATCCCTCGGTATCAAGATTCGTATTAGGATAGAAGCTGCCCCTGGCCCCGCTTTTGCCTGTAGTGGAAAATTCAACTTCAAAATAACCACTATCTTTTTGGTCTAACTCAAAAATCGCGCTATTCCCTCCGTCTATTTTGTATCGCGAATCTGAGTTTTCCTTAAATTTATAAACGCCCGATTTTGCATTATGCCCAGTTAACGAAAGAGTTGATATTATTTTTTGATCCCCGCTATTCAGTAAATAAAATCCAGTACCGCTGGAAAACCCAGTCATGAAAATTCCATAATTAACATTAAACACAGAACCGTCAACACCGTTTTGTTTTTCGTATGGAGCTATGATACTGCCGTTAGTGTCAAGAATGTAAGTTTTGAAAATTCTTGGAACTTTGTTAAGATCTAGAGGCATCTCTTCAAAACTAGCATTTAAGCTCCTATTATCGCTAAAAACAAAGTTATCTGCCCAGTTTCGGCAAACAAAAATTTTATCATTTTGGTGGTACGGAGCTGGTGGCGAAAACTTAAAGCTTTCGTAGCCTTTTTTATTTATTAAAAAATGAATTATTGCTTTAGCTTCTTTTTCGGACTTTCCCTCAAAGTTTAAATTTATATTTAGCAAATTCGTGTTGATTCCGTCGCCCCATCTTTTGACGTAGTCCCTGCCCAATTCGCTCTTTAGGAACCTAGGCTCCTGCGGAATGGAAAAATCTGAAGGCTTAAAATAGAAAACGTCTTTGGTCCACAAAGTATTATCGCCTACTGGGCCGTTTGCAACTGTAGCAGTAACTTCAGAGTTATTCCCAGAATTATAATAAAATCCACTAAAGTTTGAGATGTTATGGCCACTGTAATATACTATATCAAATTTATCATAAGATTGTCCAGCGGCCCAGTATTTAGCTGTTTCGTCAAGGGGTATTACTTGCCCTCTCCAGTTTGTTAAGGAAGTTTCGGCGTTGTTGAAAACTGCAGTCACGTCGTGTACGTTTGTAAAAGTTTGTTGATGATCAAACTCTTCGCAAAAAAATGCTCCTGTTTGATTGTACGGAGCAAACGGAGTAAAATTAAATCCCGTTAAAACGTTTCCACCTTGGTATTCTGTAGCATTATCTGGCAACGCTCCCACAATTCCTGATCCTGCGCCAGTATAAGCTTCCTCAAACCGATGGCCCAGGAAGTGAAGAATTGCCTTTGATTCTTTTTCTGTTCTTCCGTTAAAATTAAGATTGTATTGTATTTCTAAATTATTATGACTCTTGGGAAGCAATGAATAATATCCATCTCCAAAAGTATTCTTAAAAGTTTTTGCATTAAAAGATACTGACGAATTATAAGAAGGAGTGCTCGGGAAAGAGCGAGTCCATTTTGCATTTATTCCAGTTGGGCCTAAAGTTGTGTTTACCGTAGAAACGTTTGTTGCGGTAGCGTAATAATAACCAGACTCAAACGGGTTGCAACCAGTCTCCGCATCACCAGAAAAGAACACCACATCAAACTTTTCATAAGTTTGATCCTTGTCCCAACCAGATACGTCAAAATCTACCTTCATTACTGAAAAACCTGCCTAACTGAAATTACACCATTTAAATAGTTTTGCGGGGAAACTGATAATTCCTGTCGCGTAATCTGGCCGCTGCATTTAAGCTTATCGAGGGTTGTGTTCGTGTTCATATCGAGCATGTGGCACGTTATCTCAGCATGCCTTCCAGAAACTAATAAAAAATCACCTATGTTATCCCCACGAAGACTCATGTTAATTTCCACAGCTTCCTTTGTGACACGTGTTGGGCTTGTTTCGCCTGCAAGATAGATAGGTCTTCTTGCCGCGGACACGCTATAAGAAACAGATAAAGTACTGTTTATATTTGACGGAGCACCCAGAACGTAGGACCGCACGCCGTGCGCGTATTGATTTTTCCAATACGGCAAGTCAGTCGGACTGCTTGAGCTGGCAGAAATACTGCTGGTCAAGGCGCTATAAAAATCTACTGCAGAGCTTATCTTAACTGGTGAATAAGGCTGCACCTCCAGATTGTACGACCGAGCATAAGCATCAGTAAAGACTAGGCCCCCGAAAGCTCCATTTCTCGTGTCTGTGTCAGGAATGCCTGTCATATTAAGATAAGACGGGATTGCCCCAGTCATATAATACTCAAAAGACAATTCCCCGCGCAATCCATTTGTCGGGGCATATCTTTCAATTTCTCCGTATACGTTTCTTGACTCTGCAACAGAAGCGTCAACACTTATTCCTGCTGTATCGGCAAATATTTTCTCATTGCCCAGTGTTATTACAACATCTTCATATTTTAAAAAAGCCATTATCTTTTGTTCGAGTATTTTTTATACGTTAAATTTACGGTAACTGGCCCGCCTACTTCGCTGGAAAAGCTTTCTGAAATTAGTCTTGACTTGGTTAAATCAAACTTAACGATCTGGCCCCCAGAATCATTATTAATTGTTATGTCTGTGTTGTGAATGTGTATTCCTGTTAAAGCTCCGTATAGATTTTTAGTTTCGTAGTCATCTATTTCCATAGTGAAATTAGCCGTGGATTCAACTGGATATGACAAGTCTACTTGTGCTGGCATTTTCCACTTGACACTGTCTGCGGTTAAATCTGCCGCAGTCGTGTTTGGTAAAGCGTATAATGCTGTTCTGGGCAGCTCCATACTGTAACTGAATGAAGTTATTCGATTTGTGCTTGATCCGTCGCATGTCAAAACGATTCCTCCTTGATTTGGAACTTGAATTGCGGGGTTATCTGCAGTAGCTTCTCCCTTGTTATACCTTGCATCAATTCCAGGGCCAAGATCTCCGTATACCGAAATCGCAACACTAACGCTAGGAACTTCGCCAATACCGCACGATATATTGTATGAAGTTAAATATCCACTGTGAAAACCAAAGCAACCACTCATGTAATTTCCTTCGGTATTATCCAGCGTTCCCCCTAAATTTGGTCTTTCATAAAAAACACTACCACTAAAGGCAAAATCTGTTCCATCTCCAGTTAAATTCAAAAACGGATCTTCACTTACGAGCGCTCGGGAAATTGTAAAGTTTCCCTGCATAGGTTGAGAAATTAAACCAGTCACATAACCGAAACCAGCAAAATTTACATTTTGTTCCGTTATTCCGTAGTTTCCTTCTATGCTTTGGATTCCAGAAATACCCGTTCCATTAACGTAAACCTGCTGGTTGTATGGTAGTGACGCATTTTTCATCTCTTATTATTGATCTTTTGCGTACGGGTTTCTTAGCCTGCCGCCTACTCTTTTTTCCTCTTCAATAACCTGAAGTACTGCTTTTTTGATTTTTGTCCCAAGCTCTCTGCCGCCGTTTGCGGTATTTAGGTTTGTGCCTACGGCGTCTTCTGTTACGTTTGCTCCCCCGCCGCCGTTGCCCATATTAACGGATATGTTTACAGTGTTATTGTTTGTGGAACTTTCTGCGGGTTTTTGTTTTCCGCCGCCTGATCCGCCTTCCTCTCCAGGAACGAATTTTTGTGGACCGACTATGCCGCCAGTTTGAAAGCGGTTCATGTTACCCAGTGTTGCGCTTCCGTATTTTCTTACGGCCCCAGCGTTCATTACAAATTCTCCGCCAGTTAGCATTGCGGGGATATTGTCGATTGATCCGCCGCGCTGATATCCAGGAATTTTTCTGCCATCAAGACTCTTCATAAGAGTGCTCTTATTCATAAATAACGGTGTGGGGCTGTGGCCCCATTGCCCGCTTTTGTGTTGCTCCAGTACATAAAATTTTCCGTCTTTTTCTCCAATATATCCTTGGCTACTTGAATATACTGAATCCATCGCTCGGGTTATACGGTTATCATTACTGTCTGGCCTAGGGATCGCGGGATTTAGCTTATTATACATATCTCTATTCATTTTCCCTAGCGCTCCAAAACCAGCGGATAATACCCCACCTATGGCTGATGGAGCTCTGCCAACCGCCGCCCCCAGGGACCCAAGGCTAATGCCACTAGTTTTACCTACCATATCGGGAGCTCCAACAGTGGTCTTAGCTTTCGGTGGAGGGGGCGCTGGCCTTCCTCCTCCAAATTGTTCGGACAGTTTGTAGAGATAATCTGCCAGCTGTTTTCTTGATTGGGTTCCTCGCGGGACACCTGTCTTTTTTTCAAATTGCTCCATTAATGATTCTGCGTTCCAATCTCTGCCGCTCTCGTTCCTATCACCAATAGGGCTTATGGCATCTGTAAGTTTCATTAAGGCATTGCCCTGTTCATTAACCTTTTCAAGATTAGATGCCGCGGCCATATAAGCACGGCGCTGTTCTAGGTCTCGCTCTGTGTATTCCTTTTGTTTTACTATGTCTTGTGCTTGCTTGGCTTGTGTCCGCGCTATTTCGGCGGTCGCCGCCGCATTACCTGCGGCAACTCTTGCTGCGTTTATTCGGCCTTTGTCACCCGCGGTGTTAACAATTGCTGATCCGATTGCGCTTCCCAAATTTCCCAACCTAGGGTCGCCTGGAAAACTAGAGGGAATCGCTGGCTGAACAACACTACTCGTAAATGTTGTACCGCCGCCTAAGGCAGACCCGCCCCCTCCACCTGTGCCGCCGCCGCCCGTTCCTTTGCCGTAAGGGGCCGTGTGTAAAGGGCTAAAATCAAAATCTCCACCAAATACTTCTGATTCATCTGCTAATGCTTGTTTATTTAATTTGCTATTTTCCATATGAGCTCCAAGCTTGCCAACTCCATAGCTTAACCCCGCATTAACCGCTGCGCCAACTACGGCCTGCTTCAATGCGTCTTCGTTTGCTTGCTTTTGGAATTTTTTGGCAATTTGTTTTTGATGATCTTCCCGAAAATAACCCTTTATTGCCCGCGCCGTCGGATCGTCGCGTCCCCTAGAGCTTAACCGAGAATCAAAATAATCTAACCCTAAACTCATTCCGCCGCCTCCCAATGCAGAGCCGCCCGATGTTGGTCCCATGGACGCCCAACCGAATTTTTCTACTGCTCTGTTTCGTGCTTTTGAGCGCACGCCGCCAAAAACGCCGCCATATGC
>Ga0066851_10001282_pt1 | contig 12141 bp, 9 predicted proteins | sample ETNtaG_7_FD_65493 | JGI IMG/M metagenome (GOLD analysis project Ga0066851, IMG submission 65493) | Marine microbial and viral communities from oxygen minimum zone, Eastern Pacific Ocean - ETNP201406SV65 | ecosystem: Environmental > Aquatic > Marine > Oceanic | place: Pacific Ocean: Eastern... | reverse complement strand
TGTTTAACATATTATCCTCATTTAAACCAAATATTTCTTTCTATTAAATTACCCGATTATTGTCTGACGATTCAAGCGGTTGTACAGCCAAAATATTATTAATGTAAAATTTGTATTTTAAATCAAAGTTGAAAGTTTGACTTCAGGGCGCGCGCCAAAATGGGAAATAATCTCCGCGCTGGCAATGGAACCATATTGTCCGCACTCTTCCAGGGATTTCCCTTTTGCCAATCCAAAGAGAAACCCGGCCGCATATAAATCTCCAGCCCCCGTTACATCAACGATTTTCGATACGGGCTTCGCAGCAATTTCAATCACTGCATCATTATGAATGATTAAGGATCCCTCCTCACCGATTGTAATTACAGCAATAATGCCCAGAGACTTAGCGTATGTAATTGCTTTATCTATATTGGATGTTTCAGCCATAGAGCATATTTCATCTCTATTTGCAAAAATAATATCAACATCATTCTCAATAAGCTGCTTAAATGATTCACGATGACGATCAATACAGAATTGATCTGAAAGGGTGAGGGCAATTTGTTGCTGATCTGCCTTACACAAATCAATCATTTTTTTCATTGCCTTTTTGGCATTTTTATTGTCCCATAAATACCCTTCCAGGTAGGCTATCCGATGATTGGTTACATCCTCCTTTTTTATATCCTCAGGGCCAATCAGCGTTCCCGCCCCTAAAAAAGTAGACATTGTCCGGGTTCCATCCTTTTCTACAAACAATGTGCAGCACCCTGTTGGTGTATTCAGGGATGTATATCCTAAAGGGAATTTCAATCCCTCCCTTGTCATATCCTTCATTAGAAACTGACCTATTGTATCATTTTTTATTTTGCCAATAAAACTTCCATTCCCTTCAAAGGAGGTGATACCGAACATCGTATTCCCAACCGAACCGCCACCGATCATTTCTTGAATGGTATACGAGCGGTGGAGGAATTCTTTTTGGTCCTCATCAATAAGATTCATGGAATCCCGTATAAGACCGTTTTTTTCTACTTCTTCTGGTGTAGCAGATACAATTGCATCTACCATAGCATTGCCAATACCAATGATATCAAGTTTGGTTTTCATATTTTATTGTTATAAATCATGATTATTTTTTTCGGATATTAACTGTTTCGATACTATCCAGGGATATGAAACCAAAAATGAACATATTAGATCCATCCATAAGGGCCGGTAGTTTACAAGAATCCTATTGCCATCCCAATGTGAATTTTGGGGTCATTTTTTAAAAATTTCTTATCTTGCCATAAAGTTTTATCAAAATGTATATTTAATGCTATGCTTGGAAAAACCTTTGCTATCATTACGGATATTCATTCCAATCTGGCGTCCCTGAACAAGGCTCTGGCCCTCATTGCAGACCGGAAGCAGGTGGATCAAATGATTTGCCTGGGTGATTGTTTCTCTTTGGGATCAGAGCCTGAAAAAATACTGGAGACACTCCAGAATTTCCCTGATTGTATTTTTATCCGGGGTAATCATGATCGTTATTTGATCGAGAGAATCTGGGAAGATGAATTACCATCTTTGGAAGGTATGGATCCTTATGATCCCATATGCAAAGCAATCATTCAAAATGAAAAATGGACTGCCGAAAAAATTGGAGATGAGGGAATCGATTTTATCAAAAATATGAAAATAGCCTACAGGGAAATTATTGGCAACACCCTGGCTGAATTTACCCATGCCTGGTACCAGAGGGATGATAAGCCTCCAACTGTGACGGAAGCTCTTCATTGGCGAGACAATGTGGTCCAGCAAAACCCGGAAATTGAAAAAGTGGTTTTTGTCCATGGACATGTACATGTTCCTCGGCACCAAAAGGTAGAAAACCTGACTATCCTGTGCCAGGGTGCCACAGGACTGCCCTTTGATCAGAACAAACGGGGTGCTGTGGCATTTTTAACCTTGAATGAGAAAGTTAATTGGGAAGTCGTCCGATACGAATATGATCATAAATCAACTTTAAAAGGCCTGCAGAAACGTAGGCCACCATTTTATGAAAACCTGTTAAATACGATTGAATTTGCCGCCGTTCGCAACGACCTTTAGCCAATTATAATATTTATCGCAGTCGTAATTTGAGCGACTGATTTTACTTCCCTATGCCTTATTTTGATCACAGTGCAACTACGCCCGTTCATCCTGATGTTTTGGAATTGATGGCCATAACTCAGCGGGATGTTTACGGGAATCCTTCCAGCGTACATGCCCAGGGCCGAAAAGCAAAATCCATTATAGAAAAAGCCCGCAGCCAGGTGGCTGCAGCCATTGGCGCAAAACCGGATCAGATCATTTTTACCAGCGGTGGCAGTGAATCAAATAATCAGGTGCTGCGGTCTGTGCTGAATATGAATAAAAAACATATCATAGCTACTGCGATTGAGCACCCTGCAATCTTGAACGTTCTGAAATCTCTGGAACAATTTGGATTAAGCCACAATTGTATTTCCGTTGATCCTAACGGCACAATGAACTTCCATGAATTTGAGAATTCAATCCGGGATACAACCGGGCTTATTTCCGTTATGCTGGCCAACAATGAAGTGGGAACCATACAGCCTGTACAGGAAATTGTTAAAACAGCAAAACCGAAATCAATACCAGTTCATACAGATGCTGTACAGTGCCTGGGGAAAATTCCCATTGATGTAGATGAACTTGGTATAGATTATCTCTCCCTGTCAGCCCATAAGTTTTACGGCCCAAAAGGATCGGGCATACTTTATATCAGGGATAAGAAGTTTATTTCGGCGTTGATCATCGGCGGCGGCCAGGAAAGTGGTTTGCGGGCCGGCACGGAAAACATAGCATTGATTGCCGGAATTGGTCTGGCTGCAGAAATTGCCACAGCGGATCTGTCCGGCCGCGCTCGGAATCTGACAGACCTGGAGACACAATTTAAAACAGGGCTAAAGGAATTTTTTCCCAATGCTGTTTTCAACGGCAACAATGTCCACAAACTGCCGGGACTGATCAATGTTTCTTTTCCCGGGTTCAGATCCGATATTCTGGTGGCGAAACTTGATCGTGCCGGTATGGCCGTCTCCAGCGGCTCGGCTTGCGCTTCCGGAATTGTGGAGCCCTCTGATATTTTAAAGGCCATGGGGGTGGAAGATGAGCTAAACACCTCCACCCTGCGCATCAGTTTTGGGAGTACAAATACCGCTGATGAAACAGCGGACCTTTTGTCCGCAATCAATTCCATCATTACTTCCTGATGGAACATGTGATTGTCGGACTCAGCGGCGGCGTGGACAGTGCCGTGGCAGCAGCCCTGCTTGTAGAGCAAGGCTACAGTGCAGAAGGGTTGTTCATGAAGAATTGGGAAGAAGATTCCCAGTATTGCACTTCTGAAAAAGATTACAAAGATGCCCTTCAGGTCTGTGATTCCCTAGGTATTCCGTTAAGGTCTGTTAATTTTTCCAGGGAATACTGGGATAAGGTTTTTAAACATTTCCTGGACGAATACAGGGCTGGCCGTACTCCAAACCCTGACATTCTCTGTAATACGGAGATCAAGTTCAAAGCCTTTCTGGATTACGCGATAGAACTGGGCGCCGATAAAATTGCCACGGGACATTACGCTCGGATCCTAAAGAGCGGAGAATTGCTTAAGTTGGCCCGGGGCACTGACCAAAACAAAGACCAGAGTTATTTTTTATACGGGCTGAACCAAGAGCAACTTTCCCGGGCCTTTTTTCCTATCGGTGACTGGGAAAAAACGACCGTCCGCCAAAAAGCCAGGGAACTGGGGTTTAATAATTATTACAAAAAAGACAGTACCGGTATCTGTTTTATTGGCGAGAGGCATTTTAAGGAATTTTTACAGCGCTACCTTCCAGCCCAGCCGGGAGACATTATCACTCAAGAGGGAAAACCTGTTGGTCAGCATGAGGGGCTGATGTACTATACCATGGGCCAGCGTCAGGGTCTGGGCATTGGCGGCGGGCACGGAACGCTGGAGAAACCCTGGTATGTTCTGGACAAGAAAATGGAAAAAAATATCCTTATTGTCGGTCAGGGACACGATCACCCGGATCTGTACCATCGGTCCCTGAGTTGTTCCCATGTGCATTGGATTACAGGAAAAATTCCGAAATCGGAAACACTTTCGGCAAAAATTCGCTATCGGACCCAGGATGCTCCCTGCAGAATTGAAACAACTGCAGAACAATCCGTCTCTGTGGTGTTTGAGAAGCCCCAATTTGCCATTGCTCCCGGGCAATCGATTGTATTCTATGAACATGATATCTGCCTGGGCGGCGCAGTCATTGATTCAAGATGGAACTGAAAAAATAGGAAAATGATTATTCTTCTTTATTTTGGAACAAAGTCTTCTGTATTAAATTTATTTATCCATGCAGTGCATAAATAAACAGATTCTCCCTTTATTCATCTTTTTAAGTTTTCTTTTCGGTCAATTCAGAGAAGATGTACCAATCCAGTCTCTACCCTCAAATTTAAATGGAGAGTTAAGCAATACACAGGAGTTATCCTTGTTTGACCCTGCCCGTTTTGATATCCAGCACGGTTTTACAATGAGCATGGTAAACCTGGGCGGACGGCCTCTTTCCATGGCAGGGTACACCAGCCACATCAGCTACTGGGCTTCGGACAACCTTGAACTGAATGCAAAAATCATGTTGTTTAACACCATGGGAAAACTTCCTGGCGGCAGTACGGACGGCATGCAAAACCTGCAGTTGGCTTATGATGCCGGCATCACCTTTAAACCCACGAAAAATTCATTTCTTAAACTTGAAATGCGTACGCACAATAGTCCTATTTACCGCGACAGTTACTATGATTTGAATTATATGGGTTATTCACTTCACAAAAATAATTTCAGCCATTCTTCCCTCGGGCCAAGGATCCTGGAATAAGTGCCAAGAAAAAAACGGAAGTCAACGAAGCAGTCTAAGAAAAAGCTTCAATCCCAGAATATGACCCTGAATGGAGCTATTAGTATTGTGGGGGTACTGCTTCTTGGGTTTATTATTTCCTTTTCCCGTAATGCATCTCATAGCGGCGTGCCGGTTGAGGTCACTTTCCCGGAAGTGGTGAATCAGCCAAGGCTGGCAGTAGAGGTATTTGAAAAAAACCCGATCCAAGACATCAAAGTAGAAGTGCTGAATGGTTGCGGTGTTCAAGGACTGGCAGGAAAAACAACTGAGTTCTTACGCTTAAAACAAGTGGATGTAGTACGATCAGATGATGCAGATCATCACAATTACCCCAAAACGGTCATCATTCAGCGCAACGAAAATATAGAAAGCCTGAAGCGTGTCTCTGATTCTTTTGGTGTCTTAATGGATGATAAATCAAGGATAAAGATTGTCCCCGATGAAACCTTGGGAGTGGATGTAACTGTTATCCTGGGCAAGGATTATGAATCTTTTCCTGAGTTCAATAGTTTTCTTTCTACCAAACCATAATTGACCAAAAAGTCCCCAGGATCCAAAACCAAGAATCCGCTATTAGATCACATTGCTGATCTGGCTCTGGAAAAAAAAGCAAATGGTGTGGTCAGCCTGGATGTTCGTGGTTTATCATCTATTACGGATCACTATTTGATTTGTTCAGCAGATACAGAACCCCAGGTGAAAGCCATTGCAGATAACATCCGCAGGGGAACGCCGGATAAACCCTGGCACCTGGAAGGATATGAAAAATTAAAATGGGTTCTTTTAGATTATGTGGACCTGGTTGTACATGTCTTCAGGTCGGAAGAGCGGTATTACTACAATCTGGAAAAATTATGGGCTGACGCCCCAATAATGCAATTCTCTGATGAAGACACTGAAAAAACAACTGACTGATGGTATCCAAAGAGCTCTGGAATCTCTCTCGTACCCCGGAAAGGATTTTTCATTAGCCCCGCCCAATAATCCTGACTTTGGAAATATTTCCAGTAATATTGCACTTTTATTAGCGAATGATTTAAAAACGTCTCCCCTGGAAATCGCAAACGCGATTGCTAATGAACTGCAATCAGCTGTTCTGGATCATATTGAATCCATCACCGTTACTCCCCCGGGATTCATCAACTTTTTCATCCGAAACTCTTTTTTCCAATCCTCCATCAAATCGATACGGAAAGCAGGAAACAGTTATGGTAGAGGGATTGTCGGCCGTGGCAAGACAGCAAATGTAGAATTTGTAAGTGCCAACCCCACCGGACCCTTAACGGTCGGGCACGGACGAAATGCCGTACTGGGAGATTCTATTGCCAATATATTGGAATGGAACAGCTATGAGGTTACCCGGGAGTATTATTATAATGACGCCGGACGCCAGATGCACATTCTTGGACAGTCTGTTGAAGCGCGTTATTTCGAACTATGCGGTCGGAAATCCAATTTTCCGGAGGATGGTTACCAGGGGGAATATATTAGGGAAATTGCCCGGCAGATCCTGGACCGCCGCGGAACCGAACTGGGATCCGGATCACATTACTTTAAAGACGACGCTGAAAAAGAAATTTTTTCCGAAATCAAAAACAGTCTCAAAAGACTGGGAATTCATTTTGATCATTTCTCCAATGAAAAAACGTTCTATGAAAATGGGGCAATCGATCAATTTATAATGGAATTGAAGAAAAAAGACCTGATCTACGAAAAGGATGGAGCCACCTGGTTCCGCGCTACAGCTCTTGGGAAAGAAAAAGACAGGGTGTATATCAAAACCAGCGGTGAACCCACCTACCGGGTTCCGGATACAGCCTACCATCGGGATAAACTGGAACGGAAATTTGACCTTATCGTAGATATCTTCGGAGCGGACCACGCCGACAGCTACCCGGACGTCCTCCTTGCTCTCCAGGCCATGGGCCTGGATACCAGCCCCATAAAAGTTTTGCTTTATCAGTTTGTTACCTTGATGCGGGACGGCCAAAAAGTGAAAATGTCAACCCGCAAGGCCAATTTTGTTACTCTGGATGAACTGAAAAATGACCTGGGAGCCGATGTGGTACGCTATTTTTTCATCATGCGCAGCATGAATACCCACCTTGATTTTGACCTGGATCTTGCAGCCGATCAGTCTGATAAAAATCCCGTATTCTACCTGCAGTACGCCCATGCCCGAATCTGCAATATTATCAAGCACGGTAAGGAAAAAGGAATTAAAGAGACAAGTTCGTTTCAGGACGACCAACTGACCCATGAAGATGAATTAAATCTGATTCGCCACATGGTCCATTTCCCAGAACTCATTGAAACAACCCATGATACCCTGGAGCCGCAAAATATTGCCAATTACCTGCAGGAACTTGCAGCCCGTTTTCACCGCTTTTATGGTCAGTGCCGGGTAATCACGGAAAATAAGGAATTATCTAAAGCTCGGCTGGGTCTTGTAAGCGCTGTAAAAATTATCCTGGGCAACGGCCTGTCTATACTCGGGATTACAGCGCCGGAGCGCATGTAATGGATGCCTTCCTGCAAACAGAATTGCAGTTTTTTATCCTTTGCCTGACAACATTGTTTACACTGATCAATCCCATTGGTATTGCTCCTATCCTGGTGGTTATGACCGAGCGTTTTTCCAAATCGGAACGAATTACTATTGCCAAACAGGGTACAATAACCGCCTGTATCATCCTGATTGTTTTTGCGTTCCTGGGTTCTCTTATCTTTAATTTGTTCGCAATTACCATCGAAGCAATTCAGATCATGGGCGGTATTATATTCTTTCGAAGCGGATTTAAAATGCTGGAGGCAAAAGTAGGGCGCTCCCGTACAACACCCCAGGAAGAAACCGAATCGCAGGAAAGCGATGATATCGCTATCAGTCCCATTGGCATCCCTCTTATTGCCGGGCCCGGGGCGATAACCGCAACCATGCTCCTGTCCAGTAAGGTGCCAAATGTCCACAGTTATATCTCCATTGGATTGGCAATCCTTTTGGTACTGTCTGTAGTGTATCTGATATTAAGGAATGGTGACCTGATAATCAATGCCCTAGGGGTTAAAGGCATGAGGGTCATCCAGCGTCTCATGGGTCTCATTCTGATGGTAATTGCGGTGCAGTTTGTGATCAACGGGGTAAGCACAGTGCTCCAGCCGCTATTGGCCTGAATTATTTCAGTAACAGCATTTTCTGTATGCGGGCTTCTTCTCCCGCCTGCAGGTGAATAAAATACACGCCGGAGCTCACTGGTTTTAAGGCAGTATCCTTACCTTGCCAGGTGAATTGATGTCTGCCTGGTTTCATAATCTTTTGATCAATTGCTTTAACCGTTCGGCCCAGCAGGTCATAGATGCGAATGGAGACAGGCATGGCATTTGGCAGGTCGTACCTGATGGTTGTTTGCCCATTGAACGGGTTTGGATAATTACCGTAAACAGTGAATTTCTCCGGATACAATTCCATGGCAATATTCTCCGTCCCGGCAATGATTACCTGCTTATTTTCATTCATAAACCTGTATTGTATCGTGGCATTGAAATATTCCTCATCCGTATTGGGCAGCTGAATGGCGATTGCCGTATCCAATGCCATTCGATCTGCCATAGAAAACAATTTTATTTGTGAGACAGTATCTTGTGCAGTAAATAAAAATGTGCTTGGTTTCTGATCGCGCATTCGAAATCGGGTCACATCCAGGTTGGTTTTACCGATAAGGATCTCACCCATATTCAACCCGGAAGGCAGGAAGAATTTCAAGGTGCGCCCGATTACATTTGGATTATGGAAACCCCCGATACGTGCCGCCAGAAGGGTGGTGTCAAAATCAAGAACATGATAGCGCCACTGCCACATCTTGGCAAATGCTTTCAAGTCTTCCATATCCGCTTGGACGTCGGGTCGAGGACGCACATGGGGAGGCTGGCCTGAATAGGGACCCAGGTCCGTATTGGGCCAGTTGCTGTTAAAGGCCAGGATATCCGCTACCGTGATGTCATAATCATCGTCCAAATCACCCCATAAGCGGCTGAAGAATTGCAGCGTGTCAGTTACATAAAGGGTGTTTATTGCAAAGGCACTGTCAATGAATACGGTTACAGTATCGTAACTGGACAATGTGTCCTGCCATACGATGGTAATGATTGAATCAGCATAGGCTTCTGTGGATACAAACTGTGTATCTACATTAGAATTAACAGCTACCTTATAAGAATAGATCGGCCGGTTAAATTTTATGGTGATGGTATCCCCTTTTAAGACTGATAAAAACCCGGATGAATCATTCACATCCGGAGTGAAACTTGTAATGAATGGTTCTGAATTGTCAAAATAAACACCATCTGTTCGCGGGATGAAAGACACATTGGTAGCTAGATCCACAGCCCGGATATAGGTGAAATACAGTGTATCCCGCATCAGGTTCAGGTTGCGGATGGTAATGCTGTCGGTACTGTCCGTAGAGAACCAGTTCAGGATATTGGTGGTGTCATTCCCGGTGCCAATGGCCAGTTGATAATAATCTATTTCTGTATTATCAGAAAAACCAGACCAGGTGTATTTCAGGAATGTGGAATCTGGGGTATAATCCACATCCATGATCCACTGTCCGTCTACAATGGATCCAGTATCGGGTCTTGCCAGGTCAATATATATCCCGTCGCCCCAGAGTGTATCAGAGTGATTCCCGGCGGAATCTTCAACAAAAACCCCTGTGAAATAATCATTATCATTGACCAGGCTGAGGCCCCCCAGCCCTTTATTTTTCTCACCGCCTGAAGAATTCCAGGCCACAATATCTGTCGTTGCCGAATCTGAACCCAGGCTTACAAAACCGTCCCTAATCCCGGACAAGCCATCTTCATGATCCCAGTATACCCATAATGAATCTGATTGTTTGGAATAATCCAGATCCAGCGAATCCGTGCCCACCAAAAGTGCCGATAGAAGCGGTTCCGTTTTATCCAGTATTATGCCTGCACCATTGGAAGTTGCGGAAACCGTATCTCCAAAATTTCCCGCTGTATCCCGGCAGGCAATGGCAAAGGTCTGCTGACCTTCCAGATCATTATCTATGAATTCCCGGGTTGCGGTCCAACTCATTCCTGAGTTAGACGAAACAAGGGTAAGCGTATCTGTATTCAAGACCGCAACCGGCGCTTTTAAGCCCTCACTGCTGGTGAAACTCAAAGTACCCTGATCTCCCGGCTTTGCCCAATAGGAACCAAATTCATTGTTGGACGTGAGCGAAACATTTGCAGGGGCAGGTGCTGTTTCATCAACATGGATTAGAATCTCATGTGCTGTTCCAGTGGTAGTGTTCCCTGCCCGGTCCAGGATTTGAGCCGTAAACTGCACATTTATACTCTCTGCATAGCCAGTCAAAGCCACGAATACCTCCCGACTCAGGTCTATATTCAACATTCCGGTTGAGGTGATGGCCGCTGCGGGTCCTGTATTTGTAAACGGACCGCTATTAATGCTGGTTTGCAACTGGCAGCTCCCATCAATGAGGCTTTCGTCGTCTGCAGCAATAGGAACAGATACTGTCACTGTATCATTGCTGGAATTCCAGTAACCCTTCTCCACGGTGCCGCCACTGACAAACAATGTATCAATACTGAAATCAGCGGGCGGAGACTGGTCAAATAATACATAGCTGCTGTTGGTTCCATGGGTTGTGTCAATAGGAACACCGGCGTTGCCAACCCAGTCTTCAAATGCAATGGTATAGGTCAAATAGCCCTCCTCCTCTGTTCCTGTCATCTCATATTTGGCTAGAAAGGACTCGCCCTGGTCCACAATTTCAGCAGGCGGATTACCGGCAATAGTGACTGCAGGGTCGGGCCGCAGCAGCTCGCTGGGCGTATATTCAACAAATATTGTATCTCCCGTAATACACAGCGAGGTATCGTTGGTATTACTGCTGTAAAATAATACACTTGAGAAAGTTGGTACCGTACGGTCGAACCGTACCTGCGAACCGTCATCTGTAGTTGTCACTGTAACTGACTCATTTCCGGCAGAATCGGTCATGAAAAGGCTGAAGGGTACCCAGCCCTCCGTTTCCGATCCGTCAAAAGTATGGGTGGTCATAAAATCCAGTGCAGATTGTGCCGGTACCTTATCGCTGTCCGCCAGGGAAACAGATAAACTGCGGCTCGCTTCCGATATGGAAAAAGTCAGGGTATCCGTATTACCTGTTTTTGCCAGGGAGTCGCCATAGACATTATTTGACCTCATGGCAACTGTGGAGATAACAGGCGTTGTTCTATCAAAACAGACCTGGCTGCCGTCTGTAGTACTATCCGCATCGGGTCCGGTCAGCCCGCCCAGATCCGCATAGGATACGGTAAATGGAATGCATTGTTCATCATCACTCTCTGCCATAACAATATATCCGATATAGGTCGTACTGGATGGGTTTGACTGAACTGAGTTATTACCGCCAATGATTATTGTACAAACATTCAGTGGCTCATTGGCTATGAAACGGACGAATACCGTATCACCCACCTTGGCCCATGAAGAATCCGCATTGCTGGAGTAGATTCCTGTGGAAACGACTTCCGGTGGGCCGGTATCATGATTGACAAAACTATCATCCGTTGTTGATGTCACCTGTTCGCCGGGATTCCCGGAACGGTCCATAAAATCAATTGTAAAGGAAAGGATGCCTGACGGTTCCGTACCATCCAGGGTAATGGTTGCGGTATATGTATCCCCCGAAAGCGTTGGCACTGCTGATTGACCGGAGATAGTAACCGTAATGGAATCAGCGATTATTGGCTCCGCAGGAGTAAAAGATAGATAAACTTCATCCCCCCCAATTGCGATAACGGTATTATTAGCATTATTTGATTCTATATGTACCAATGTCAGCGTGGGTGATGTTTTATCAAAAACTACCTGGCTGGTGTTGGTTGTGTTTGAGACAGGATCACTAACCAAACCAACCGAATCGGTGACCAGGATCTCAAAATTAATAACCCCCTCATCATTGTCCGAGTCTGCCATGACATACTGTCCAGAATATTGTTCGCTGCCCAGGTCAGTCACGGTAGCTGTCTGGGATGCAATTGTCACTATCTGGTTAGTTAACAATTCACTGCCATTAAAGGTAACTGTTACCATATCCCCGACTTTGGCCCAGGCCGGGTCAGGATTGGATGAAAGAATGGCGACTGGATCCAAGGTAGGTTTGGTATT
>Ga0066851_10001271_pt1 | contig 12182 bp, 10 predicted proteins | sample ETNtaG_7_FD_65493 | JGI IMG/M metagenome (GOLD analysis project Ga0066851, IMG submission 65493) | Marine microbial and viral communities from oxygen minimum zone, Eastern Pacific Ocean - ETNP201406SV65 | ecosystem: Environmental > Aquatic > Marine > Oceanic | place: Pacific Ocean: Eastern... | reverse complement strand
GATGGGTCTTTGATGCTTAAAAGCTCTATGTCGAAAATTAATGTAGAGTTTGGTCCTATTACTCTACCAGCTCCTCTTTCGCCATATGCCAATTCAGATGGTATGAAGACTTGCCATTTCGAGCCAACCGGCATGAGTTGCAACGCTTCTTGCCAGCCTTTAATAACTTGATTTAGGCCGAGCTCAATGGGTTCACCACGCGCATAAGAACTATCAAATTCAGTTCCATTTATTAATGTTCCTCTGTAGTGAACAACAACTCGACTATCTGCAAGTGGTTTTATGCCCTCACCATTTTTAATTATTTTATATTGTAATCCACTAGCCAATACAATTACTCCGTCATTGTTTCTATTTTCAGCTAGAAATTTTTCACCATCCTCTTTACTGTTAGTAGATTGAGTTATTTGCTTTTCTTTTTCTTTCTTTTGATAAGTATTAATAATTTTTTGCATTTCATCATCTGATAATTTCTTTTCAGATTTATTTAGAACATCTTCAACAGCCTGCATAAAAGATGGAATATCAATTTCCATTTCTTGACGGATAACAGTCTGCCCGAAGAATATTCCCATTGAATAACTAAGTTTTTGTTTATTAGTTTCTATTTTTACTGCGCTCACATTTGCGATAAACATAAAAAAAGATATGAAAACTGAGAATTTAAGTAAGTTCATAATTACCTCTGATAAATTTTATGATGCATTATATATTTCTATAATCCCATAAAAATAAGTTTTCGCCAAATTGCCCTAAGTTATTTTTTTATTGCTTTATCTGTTATGTGATAGATTTTATAATTTCCTCAAAAAAATTAATATTATTTTTATTTTTTGATGTGTCACTAGAAAGCATTTGACGAAATTTACGAGCACCAGGCTGCCCTTGGTAAAGACCGATAATATGGCGTGTTAAGCTACTAAGACTCACTCCTTTTTGTATTTGTTTTTCAGCATAAGATTTATATTTTTCTAAAATATTTTTGCGTGTTACTAATGTTTGTGAGTTATTAAAAATTAAACTGTCAATGGCCGCTATTAAAAAAGGATTTTTGTAGGCAGCCCTTCCGATCATTACACCATCAACATATTCAAATTGGGGCTTAATTTGTTCTATTCTTGTAAAGCCACCATTTATTATAATATCTATGTTCGGGAAGGTTTCTTTTATTTTGTAAACTCGCTTATAGTCAAGAGGAGGTATATTTCGGTTTTCTTTTGGAGATAAGCCCTTAAGGATTGCTTTTCTTGCATGAATTATAAATGTCTTACATCCTGCTTGACTTACCGTCCCAACAAATTCCTTCAAAAATTCATAAGAATCATGATTGTCAATACCAATTCTTGTTTTGATAGTAACTGGTATTGTTATATTCAGAGAGATATTATTTACACATTCTGCAACTAAATCTTTATTAGACATTAGAGACGCACCAAATTTTCCATTTTGAACGCGATCACTAGGACAGCCAATATTAAGATTTATTTCGTCGTAACCTTCGTTCTCTGCCATACAAGCACATTCGGCCAATTCTTTAGGATGATTGCCCCCTAATTGAATTGCAATTGGGTTTTCATTAGAATTAAAACTAAGAAATTCTTTGCGATTACCGTGAATTAGTGCTCCTGTTGTAATCATTTCTGTATAAAGAACGCTATGCTTTGTTAATAATCGCATGAAATAGCGAAAATGTTTATCAGTACGGTCCATCATTGGAGCAATTGATAATCTGCGATCTATCATATTAGAAATGCAATCATTTATTCAGGCCGCATATTTATGACAACGTTTCTATAATTGACTTTTTTAGGCATTCAAATTTCAAAGGATCCGAAATTGCATTATTATCATAATTCTGCAAGTAAAATATATCCTCAACTCTTTCTCCAAATGTTGCTATTTTTGCGCCTTGCAATCTAACTCCACATAGATCCATTGCTGCGCCTATGTGCGATAAAACTCCGGGCCGATCAATTGTAACGACCTCCATTATTGTTCGATTATTTTTTTTATCTGTTTCAAATAAAATTTCAGTTGGCATTAAAAAACTTTTTAGTTCTCTTTTTAGAGGTATTTTATTTTTTTTAGAAAAACTATTAGATAAATTTAACTCATTTAAAATTTTATGCTTTATTTCATTGCATCTTTCATTCGATTCAATAAGGCTCCCGTCATTTTCTAGAACTACGAATGTGTCAAGTGTGTAATCTTTTTGATTGGTTATAATTCTTGCATCAAGAATTGTTAATCTTAGGATCGCTATAGCCCTTGTTATAATTGTAAATATATTTTTCCTGTCCTTCATATATACAAAAATAAGACTACCACCTCGACTTGATTTCCTATTTATTATTATTAGAGGTTTTGTAATGTCTTTATGTTTATGAATTTCTTCAGTATGCCATGCGATTTCATCTGGATTATGCCTTAAAAAGTAATCTTCCCCAACTGTTTTCCATATTTTAAAAGTTTTAGTTTTTTCAATATTGTTTATTAAATTTAATGAATCTTGTTTTATATTTTTTATGCGCGCAGCTTTAAGTAATGGTTTTTCATTTCCACGCCTTAAGTGATGAAGTGTTTTATAATATAAGCTTGCTAGTAACGATTCTTTCCAGCTATTCCAAAGTTCTGGGTTCGTTGCGCAAATATCTGCTACTGTAAGTAGATAAAGATAATTTAAATGCGTTTGATCCCGAACTTTTTTAGCAAAATCAATAATTGTTTCAGGGTCATCAAGATCTGTACGTTGCGATGTTTTACTCATTATTAAATGATTATCAACTAACCACGCAACAAGTTTTTTATCATAATCACTAAATCCATGTTTATGGCAGAAATCAAGAGCATCTTTTGAGCCAAGCTTTGAATGATCGCCTTCTCGCCCCTTTGCTATATCATGAAATAGTCCGGCTAAATATAGTAATTCAAGTTTTGGAATTGTTTTTACCAATACATAACAGATCGGATATTTTTCTTTATATTCATACGCACCAAAAAGTCGTAAATTTTTAATGGCCCTTAAAATATGCTCATCAACTGTAAAAATATGGAACAAATCAAATTGCATAAGGCCTATAATTTTAGAAAATGAGGGTATGTAAGCACCCAAAACACCATATTTATGCATCAATCTTAATTTATGCCCCACAAGATTTGGCTGCTTTATTATTTCTAAGAATAAGCTTTTATTTGTCACATCGTTTCGGAATGCATCATCAATTAAATAGAGGTATTTTCTGATATAACGTATGGTAGTTGCTCTAACTCCAACAATTGAAGGATCCTGCTGAAGTAGAAGAAATATTTCTAATAATGCATACGGATGCCTCTCAAAAATATTTTTATTAATAATCTCAATTAAATTATTTCTTTTCTGGAAGCGAGAATTTATTTTTATAATTTTTTCTTTACGCTTTTTATGTATGATTACTTCTTGAAAGTGTTGCAATAATATTTCATTTAAACGACTAACTTCGCAAATAGTTTTGAAATACATTTTCATAAAATCTTCAATTCCTTTATTATTATTACTTTTAAAACCAAAAAGTTCAGCTATGTTTTTTTGGTTTTCAAAAAGGAGTCGATCTTCACGTCGTTTTGTAATCATATGCAATCCAAAACGCACCGCCCATAATAGATTTCTTCCGTTTTTTAAAATCTTATACTCTTTAGTTGTAAGGAATTTATAAGTAACAAGATTTTCTAAATTAATGTTATCAAAGTGACGTTTGGCAACCCAGCCAACCATTTGTATATCACGCAGTCCGCCCGGAGATTCTTTGACATTTGGTTCAAGTTTGTATGCTGTATCGTTATATTTTTTATGACGTCTTTCTTGTTCCAATAATTTTTCTTGAAAAAATTTATTAGTAGGCCAAATTTTTTTCGGAGAGGTTATTCTGATCATTTCCTTGAAAAGAATCTTATTACCAAAAATTAATCGAGACTCCATGATGTTAGTCATAATTGTTATATCGTTTTTTGCTTCACGATGACATTCATTTAGAGATCTAACGCTATGTCCTACTTCTAAGCCAAAATCCCATAAAAAAGCTAGATATAATTCTAATTGTTCTTTGTGTTCTTTTTTTAATTTAGGTTTTCTTAGGATCATTAAATCAATATCTGAACCAAGTAGTAATTCTGATCGGCCATAACCACCAACGGCAATTAAACTAAGTTCATCGCTTGTAATAAATTCTTTCCAAGCTAGGATCAGTAATTGATCGATAAGCCATGTTTGTTGTTTTACAAGAAATTCAATATTTTCGCCGGGAGTAAAACAGTTAATAAGATAGTTGCAACCATTTTTATATGCCTTTTTGAATGTTAACAAATGATTTTTTGATTTTTTAAGTTCGTCTTCGAAGACTTTTTTATCGAAAAGAAATTTGTCGGCAATTACATTTTTCATAATTTAGTTAGAAGTCTTCATCAGGTCTTTTAGTTAATACTTCAAAACTATCTTTTGTTACAAGCACAGTATGCTCCCATTGAGCTGAAGGTTTTTTATCTTGAGTTTCTACAGTCCAGTTATCATCAAGTAATTGGATAAAGCGTTTACCTAGATTGATCATTGGTTCAATGGTAAATATCATACCTTCTTTTAATTCCATACCAGTTTTTGGTTTACCATAATGCAATACTTGTGGCTCTTCATGGAATACTTTTCCGATTCCATGGCCGCAATATTCACGAACTACAGAATAATTATTGCTTTCAGCCAATATTTGGATTGCATGGCCGAGGTCTCCCAAATGTATACCGGGCTGAACTAGTAGAATTGCCTGTTTCATGCACTGATAGGTAACCTCAACAAGCTTTTTTGTTTCTTTGTCCGGACGACCAATAAAGAAAGTTTTACTCGTGTCTCCATGATAGCCGTCTTTAATGACTGTGATATCAATATTGATAATGTCACCATCATTAAGCTTCTCCTTATAAGATGGTATCCCGTGACAAACAACATGATTGACGGATGTACATATTGACTTTGGAAATCCATGATAATTTAGTGGCGCAGGAATAGCTCTTTGTTTATCTACGATATATTCATGACAGATCCTATTTAATTCACCAGTTTTCTGTCCGGCATAGACTTCTGACTCAATCATTTCCAGAACATCTGCTGCAAGTTGTCCAGCGACCCTCATTTTTTGTATTTCACTAGGTGTTTTTATAGTTACAGACATATAATTAAATAGTCTCTTATAATTTCTTTTTGTTAAGTAATTTGTTGTATAGAGTATTCTATGGTATAAATCGCCCGCGGTTTTCGCAAATATCTTTAATTGTCACACGCACGCTTCAACCATATATGGGGTGCCTAAAGTTTAGGTTGGTATATGGGGAGTGCGGAGGCTTAACCCTAAATAGGAGATTTTAACATGTCAAAAGTCAGCATGCGTGAAATGCTGGAAGCAGGTGTCCATTTTGGGCACCAGACTCGATACTGGAATCCTGGTATGGAGCCTTATTTATTTGGTCAGCGCAACAAAATTCACATTATCAATTTGGAAAAGACCCTTCCTCTCTACAATGAGGCTATTAATTTTGTTAGCCAATTAGCCTCAAAAAAGGCCACTATTTTGTTTGTGGGTACTAAGCGTTCCGCACAATCAATTTTAGCTGATGAAGCAAAACGTTGTGAGATGCCTTATGTAAATCGTCGCTGGTTAGGCGGTCTATTAACAAATTTTAAGACTGTTCGTGGATCGATAAATCGCTTAAAAGAGATCGAAATCATGCGGACTGATGGCAGTTTTGAGCATATTAATAAGAAAGAGCAGCTTATGTATGCGCGTGAGCTGGAAAAATTAGAGGCTAATTTATCTGGAATTAAGAATATGAAAGGCATTCCAGATGCTTTGTTTATTATCGATGTTGGTTATGAAAATATTGCAGTTAGTGAAGCCGTAAAACTTGGAATACCTGTAATTGGAATTGTTGATAGTAATAACAGCCCAAAAAACATTGATTATGTTATACCAGGAAATGACGATGCAACACGCTCTATTTCTCTTTATACCAAGGGCATCGCCGATGCTGTTATTGACGGACGTGGTTCAGTTGCGTATTTGGATGATGCTAAAGATGAGGATGAGTTAGTTGAAATTAATGAGTCAGGCGAGCCAATTACTACTGCGAAAGGTGAAAAAGTAAAAGTTACTCAAAAGAAAACAAGAAAGAAAATTGTTGGAATAGAAGCTTTGCCAAAAACTGATGAGACCAAAAGTGATGGAAAAGATACTTCGAATGAGACCATTACAACTAAAAAGAAAGTAACTAAAAAGAAAGTAACTAAAAAGAAAGTAACTAAAAAGAAAGTAACTAAAAAGAAAGTAACTAAAAAGAAAGTAACAAAGAAAAAAGTTTTAAAGAAAGAAAAGAATGAAGATAGTGAAAAGACGGAAACTAAAGATATGCTGGATAATATTTAAAGGAAATTATTTTATGGAAATTACTGCTTCGTTAGTCAAGGAACTTCGTGAACGAACAGGGGCTGGTATGATGGATTGCAAGGCTGCACTAAGTGACGCAAAGGGAGATATTGAAATTGCAATAGAAGTGATGCGCAAATCCGGTGCCGCAAAAGCTGCAAAAAAGGCTGGACGTATAGCTGCTGAAGGCATTATTTCAATAAAGCTAAACGAAAATGATATTGTTATTCTTGAAGTAAACTGCGAAACCGATTTTGTTACTAAAGATGAGACCTTCCTCTCTTTCGTAGATAGCGTTATTCAGGTTATTAGTAATAATAATGTTAGTGATGTCGATGGATTACTTAAGCTTAATTCGGGTAACCAAACTATCGAAGAAGCAATTCAACAATTAATAGCAAAGATAGGTGAAAAAATAACAATTAGACGTTTTCAAAAGTCTTCGATTAAAAATCAGACTGGAACATATTTGCATGGAATACGCATTGGTGTAATCGTTGAAATTGAAGGCGGAAGCGAAGAGTTGGCTAAAGATATAGCTATGCATATTGCCGCAAGTAGACCTCTTTTCATCAATGAAGGCCAGGTTTCTCAGGAGCTACTCGACAAAGAAAAAGAAATATATACAGCACAAGCACAAGAAAGTGGTAAGCCAGCCGATATTGCAGGGAAAATGGTTGAAGGTCGATTGAAGAAATTTATCAAAGAGATAACATTATTAGGACAGCCTTTTGTAAAAGATCCTGAAAAATCGATTGAAGAAATATTAAAATCATCCGACGCAAAAGTCCTATCATTCATTCGCTATGAAGTAGGAGAGGGAATCGAAAAGCGCGCCGATAATTTTGCGGAAGAAGTTATGATACAAGCAAAAGGCAGCTAATAAATGATAGTCTCGTCTAACGAATTAAAGTATCGACGGGTTTTATTAAAGCTTAGCGGCGAAGCATTAATGGGTGAAGAAGCTTATGGTATTGATCCTAAGATTATTGACCGACTCGCAGGTGAAATTTCTGAACTAAGTAAAAAAGGCGCTGAGATTGCTATTGTTATTGGTGGCGGCAATATATTCCGTGGAACAGGGCTTGCGGCAAGGGGTATCGACCGTGTTACAGCGGATCATATGGGCATGTTAGCTACAATAATGAATTCTCTTGCTATGCAAGATGCCTTAGAACGTATTCAGGTGCATGCAAGAGTAATGTCTGCTTTGAAAATTAATCAAGTTTGCGAAGACTATATTCGTCGTCGCGCTGTTCGACATCTTGAAAAGGGTCGAGTAGTAATACTTGCCGCAGGAACGGGAAATCCTTTCTTTACAACTGATTCTGCAGCAAGTTTACGAGCTATTGAAATTAATGCTGAATTATTAATTAAGGCAACAAAGGTAGACGGTGTATACTCTTCTGACCCCGTTATAAATGATGATGCGGTTCGTTATGAAGCATTAACTTATGATGAGGTGATTGAACGAAAATTAAGTGTAATGGACACAACCGCTGTTGTTCTTTGTAGAGACAATCTGATGCCTTTAAGAATATTGGATATGAGAAAATCTGGAGTATTACTAAAGGTAGCAATGGGCGGTAGTGAGGGAACCTTAGTCAATAACCAATAGTTTTTATTATTTTAAATATATTTATGATTGAAGATATTATTAGTGACGCAAAAAATCGTATGCTTAAGAGCACAGAAGCACTCGAAAGTGAGATGGCAAAGATAAGAACGGGCCGCGCTCACCCCAGTTTACTTGAACAAATAAAAATTAATTATTACGGCACAGATACAGCTCTTAATCAATTAGCCAGCATTAATGTTGTCGATTCGAGAACGCTAGGTGTTAATGCATATGATAAAGGAAGTATCCCTGATATTGAGAAAGGGATTATGAATGCAGATCTCGGTTTAAATCCAGTGACAACAGGCGATCTAATACGTGTTCCACTACCTTCGTTAACAGAAGAAACAAGAAAGGATTTAATTAAAATTGTTCGCGCAGAAGCCGAACAATCCCGTGTCGCCATTCGAAATATAAGACGCGATGCAAATTCATCATGTAAAAATTTAGTTAAAGAAAAAATTATATCAGACGATGATGAACGTAAAGCCGAAGGACGCATCCAAAAATTAACTGATGAACATATTATGATTGTAGAGAAGAGACTTGAAAAAAAAGAAGCCGAAATGCTTGAAATCTAGATCTTACCCATCAAATATTTTTCTTTCTAATAAATTATATTCATTATTTTATTCGTAACATATTTTTATTATGAATATAAAATATCCCAAACCTAAACATATTGTAATTATTATGGATGGTAATGGTAGATGGGCGGTGGAAAATGGCTTAACGCGTAGCAAAGGACATAAAGCTGGAGTAAAGACACTTAAAAATATAATAGAGTATGCTGTTAGAACTGAGCTAAATATGATTACAGCTTATGCCTTTAGTCAAGAAAACTGGCAACGCCCAAGAAAAGAAGTTGATTTGTTATTAGATCTCTTTATTACATCATTGCAATCAGAGGTCGATGATTTACATAAAAATAATATCAAATTAAATTTCATTGGAGAGCTTACTAAGTTTTCCGATAAATTAAGAAAAACAATGAAAAAATCTGAATTATTGACATGTGATAATTCGGGTCTAATCTTAAATGTAGCTTTGAGTTATAGCGGACGCTGGGATATTCAGCAGGCTTTGTTATCAATAATTAATGAGATACAATCTAAAAAAATCACCATTGACGAGGTTAATGAGGAATTAATTAATTCTAAATTATCATTAGCAGAAAATAATGACCCAGATCTTTTCATAAGAACGGGTGGCGAAAAAAGAATTAGTAACTATTTATTATGGCAGCTTGCATACACTGAAATGTATTTTACAGATATTCTATGGCCAGATTTTGATTCAAAACAATTTTCTCTAGCCTTAGATTGGTTTTCAAAACGACAAAGAAGATTTGGTAAAACATCTGCGCAAATAGAAAATGAATACGATACTTAAGCAAAGAATTATTACTGCGTCAATAGCATCAATTTTTGTAATTGCGACTCTTTTTTTATTAGAACCATTCTGGTTTTCAGCTATTTTTTCTCTATTGATAATCGTTGGTATTTGGGAATGGATAGAGCTTTTTAAAATAGGAAATAAACTTAAATATTCACTATATATACTTAATATATTTAATCTTATCTTCGTATTGTATGGCCTAGTGAATGCCCCAGGCTCAGATAGTGGGTCTGTTGGTTATTTTTACTGGGTTGTAGCTGTCTTTATACTTTTAAATCTTCTATTTATAGTGCCCTTTCAAATTATTCTGTATCAAAAGAAAAAATATACATATAAATTATCTTTTCCTAATCTGTTTTTCGGTATTCTTTTATTATGGACTACGTGGGCTGTTATTGCAGATGTCTACGTGTTTGATAGTACTCATTCACATTATAAGGATCTTCCTTATGAGTTTGTACTATTATATCTTTTTTTGGTTGTCTGGAGCGCTGATATAGCTGCTTATTTTGTAGGAAAAAGATTTGGTCGGCATAAGCTTGCAAGCGAGATAAGTCCAGGGAAAACCTGGGAAGGCGCAGCGGGTGGGGTGGTAGGTGGTGTTATAGTTGCTGTATTGGCAACGTATTTTTATAAGAAAACCAGCTGTTTTTGTGAATTCGATATTCCTTCTTTCTTAAACTTCATTGGAGTAATGTTCTTCGCTTCAATAATAGTAATTTTTTCAATAGTCGGTGATCTTTATGTCAGTATGGCTAAAAGACAAGCAGGTAAAAAAGATAGCGGTGTATTATTTCCTGGGCATGGTGGTGTTTTAGATAGAATAGATAGTTTTATATACCCAGTTATTTTTATGCATGCGATTCTTGTATTAAGTGCTAATTTTATGATTGTCTGATGTTTTCCTGAGAAGTTTGTATGGTTAAAATAACTTTGAAGAGCAATTAATCTAGTGCGCAAATAGAAAAAGATAGGCTTACTTCTTTGTGATGTATTTATAATGCAATTAATCATTAAAATAAGGATTCTTTTTTGAAAGAAATAACTATATTAGGTTCAACTGGCAGTATTGGTGTAAATACATTAGTTGTGATTTCACAGCATCCGGATAAATTTAATGTTAAAGCATTAACGGCTAATACCAACATAGATGTTTTTCTCAAACAGTGTATTCAGTATAAGCCTGAATATGCTGTTATGGTAAACGAAGACTGCGCATCAAAATTAGAAGAAAGATTAAAAAAAGATGCTCCAGAGGTGTCAGTTTTAACAGGTATTGATGGTTTATTGACAGTTGCTGAACTTGATGACGTTGATTATGTAATGGCGGCTATAGTTGGTGCTGCAGGATTATTACCTACATTAGGCGCCGCAAAAAAAGGAAAGCGCATCTTACTTGCCAACAAGGAAGCGCTTGTAATGTCAGGGAAATTATTTATGGATACAGTTATAGAGAATAATGCTGAATTAATCCCTATTGATAGCGAACATAATGCCATTTTTCAATGTACTTCTGCTGCTAATGCTAGTTCTATTAGTAATATTATGCTTACAGCATCGGGTGGCCCCTTTCTCAATACCCCACTAAGAGAATTATCGTCGAAAACTCCAAAACAAGCTTATAAGCATCCAAAATGGGAAATGGGTAGAAAAATTTCCGTAGACTCAGCAACAATGATGAATAAAGGACTTGAAGTTATCGAAGCATCTTGGTTGTTTAATGTGAAAAACGAAGCAATAAAAGTACTTATTCATCCTCAAAGCATCATACATTCTTTGGTTGAATATAAAGATGGTTCTGTTTTAGCTCAATTGGGAAATCCTGATATGCGTATTCCTATTGCTTATGGACTAGCATGGCCAGATAGAATTGAAACTCATGTTCAGCGATTAGATTTATTGGATATTGCTCATTTAGAATTTAAAGAAGCAGAGGCAGCCAGATTTCCATGTATACAGCTCGCTCGTGAGGCGCTTAAACAAGGAGGGACTAGTTGCGCAATTTTAAATGCAGCTAACGAAGTAGCAGTGAATGAATTTTTAAATAAACGCATAAAATTTACAGATATATCAATTATCATAGAGTCAGTAATGAGCGATATAACACACAATAGCACAAATACACTTGATGCGATTCTTAGTGATGATGCTTGGGCAAGAGATAAAGCAGAGGAAATTATTAGGGATAAGGTATTGTGAATGAAATATTACATGCAATAGCATTCTTTATTATTTCGGTTGGTGTATTAATTACTTTTCATGAGTTTGGACATTTTTGGGTAGCACGATTTTTTGATGTTAAGATTCTTCGCTTTTCAATTGGGATTGGACGTTCAATTTACACCAAGCGTTTTGGTAAGGACCAGACAGAATTCTCGATAGGTTTTCTGCCGTTAGGTGGATACGTTAAAATGCTCGATGACCGAGAAGGCAAGGTTGTAGAAGAAGAAAAAAAACGCGAGTTTAATAGTAAGCCAATTTGGCAAAGATTTTCTATTGTGCTAGCCGGCCCAGTTTTTAATTTTATTTTTGCGATTTTTATATATTCAATAATTTATTCGATTGGTGTGAATGCTTTAAAGCCAATTATTGGTGATGTCGAACCTTCTTCGATTAGCGAAGAATCCGGTTTTGTTAAAGGCCAAAAAATATTATCTATTAATGGAGCAAAAACTCCTACATGGCCAACTGTTATTGATTCGCTCGTTAAACACACTATATCT
>Ga0066851_10001270_pt1 | contig 12184 bp, 9 predicted proteins | sample ETNtaG_7_FD_65493 | JGI IMG/M metagenome (GOLD analysis project Ga0066851, IMG submission 65493) | Marine microbial and viral communities from oxygen minimum zone, Eastern Pacific Ocean - ETNP201406SV65 | ecosystem: Environmental > Aquatic > Marine > Oceanic | place: Pacific Ocean: Eastern... | reverse complement strand
AGGAGGGAATATGGATGTAGATGGTCAATTACCTCTCCAAAACAAACTTCACAAAATCTATCCATTTCTTCCAGTGGAGACTCTTAAACGCCTAGTAAGATCTTATGGGACAGTCTCGTTTGATATTTTTGATGGTGCTAAAAACATAGAGTCTCTTGGTGAGAGTTTTGGTTCAGGTCTTTATGAGAAAGAGGTGATTTACCTGATCCAAAATGAGTGGGCTAGATCCTCTGAAGATATTTTGTTTAGAAGGTCAAAGCTTGGACTATCTTTAACAAAAAATGAAATAAATCAACTAGATAAATTTTTGGAAAGCTATCTAAAGCAAAGCAAAGTTTCTGAAAATATTGTTACGCCAGATAATATAGCAGAGGCAGTATGAGCATACTTATAGAACTTTTAGGTTCGGTAGCTTTGCTTTTATGGGGCTTAAGAATGGTTCGTACGGGTGTAATGCGAGCTTACGGTACCAATTTAAAGCGCTTCGCTCGTCGATCAGAGGGAAAAATCTTTCCAGCATTTTTATCGGGCTTAATAGTTGCAGCATTATTACAAAGTAGTACAGCTACAATACTAATCTCTGCATCTTTTGCTGGTCAAAGCCTTATTGGCGTTGGTTCAGCCTTTATTACAATGCTAGGAGCTGATGTAGGAACCTCTGTCGCAGTTCTCATTGCATCGCAAAAATTTACGACTGTAGCTCCACTATTACTAGCAATTGGCGTTTTTGGTTTTATCGGCTCAAAAGAAAACAAATGGCAAAATGTTTTTCGCGCAGTGAGTGGCCTGGGTTTAATTCTATTTGCTCTGTTATTAATCTCAAATACAGCAGGAGAGTTATCAAAGTTTGAGCAGTTTAAGTCTTTACTGAATATTTTTAGTAATCAGCCAATATTTTTTGTTCTTTTGGCTCTGGTGATGACCTACCTCTCATATTCAAGTTTGGCAATCGTCCTATTGTCAGTCAGTTTTTTAGCAACAGGTGTCATTGGATTAAATGAAGGACTATATCTAGTTTTAGGGGCAAACCTTGGAAGCGGCATGTTGCCTCTTATTTCAAGCTGGAATTCTTCAGTAGTCGAAAAGACCCCAATAATTGCTAATTTACTTGTAAGAATTCTTTGTATTCTTATCTTCTATCCATTTGTGGAGCTATCTGCTCAATTTTTATTAAGCTTTGTTTCAATTGAATTGGTCCCGGCAATATACCACCTCGCGTTAAATCTTATAGTGGCCATTGTAGGAATTACCTTTTCGAGTCAAATTCTTAGTTTTACTTCTAAATTAGTACTAGAAGATGATACCGATAATATCAGTGATTCTAAGTTTATAGAAACGGATGACTTTTCCATGCCCGCTGTCTCTCTTACGAATGCTAAGAGACAAGCGCTTAGGATGGCAGAAATTTCTCAAAATATGGTTGTATCATCGCTTGCTGTAATGCGTGACGATAATGACATGCTACGAAATGAGATTCTCAAAAACGAGGACGACGTTGACAACTTATTTGATTCAATAAAGCTTTACATAGCTCGAATATTGCAAGAGGAGCTTACACCAGCAGAAAGTCAGCAAGCATTAAACATACTTAACTTTACAACAAATATGGAGCACATTGGTGATATTGTAAATAGTAGCTTAATGGATATTTCTGAGAAGAAAATTTCACAACACATACACTTTTCGAAAGAGGGTTTTAGTGAGATTATTTCGATACATGAAGTGGTTTGTTCAAATTATGATCTTGCTATTAGTACCTTTATGTCAAATGATTGTGAATTAGCTAAAGTCCTTTATGGAAAAAAACAAGAGCTTCATAAGTTAGAGAAAAGTTCAGTTTCAAAACACATTCAACGTATTGGTAAAGGGATAACTGACAGCCTTGAGACGAGCTCAATGCATATTGATGTAATTCGTGATTATAAGAGAGTTAATAGCCTTCTCTCATCCATAGCTTATCCAATCTTATTTGCCTCGGGTGAGATCTTAGAAACAAGGTTAAAGCAAAACAATCAGCCTTAAAACTCTAAATTAGTTTACTAATTTTATAGGTTCATCTTAAGAGCTCTTCTTTTTCTCCTTTTGAAGAGCTCTTATATTGAAGCAGATATTCAAGAATAAGTAAGTGTTTTGTTTTTCAAGCTCTATAAAAATCGCATTCATAATAATTAATCAAAATTATGAACCATAAAATTGTTATAGTCGCAGCCACTCGAACTGCTTTAGGTTCTTTTGGAGGCGCACTTTCTTCAATCCCTGCGCATAAGCTAGGGTCTGCTGTTATTTCGTCATTGCTTCAAAAGACAGGTCTCGCTACTCTTTGTATCAGGGGTGTAATGGGGGTTGCTATGGCCGTTGATAGAGTTTAATAGTTTTTAGTTAACAAAACTTTAATTACTTTCAGAAAGTTCATTTTTAATTTCATTTAAATTTAGTCTCATTTTTGTAGTTGACAAGAATATAAAAAAAATGTAGCCTGTCTATCCAGTCAAGAAGTTTTAGTCTTATAATTGACTAAATCAGAATGTGATTTTTGTAAAAGGAGAAATTGTTGAGCTTTTTAATTTTTTATTGAGGCTTAATAAGAGGGGTAATACTTCTGCGTTAAAGTTGATTAAGAATTAATGCTAGTATTACATTTTTTAATAATAAAGGAGTAAATAATGAAAATAGGAAGTTTTAGTAAGCTATTAATTATAGCCTTATCTAGCTTGGTTTTGTCAGGTCAGGTATTTGCTGACAAAATCAAAGTAGCAGGAGTCTACACTCAGCCACTGCAGCAAAAATGGGATGCAAGATTGCATTTAGCTTTACAGGCTGCAGCAGATAGAGGTGAAATTGATTACGTAAACTCAGAAAAAGTTTCAAATACAGACTACGTAAGAGTACTAAGGGAATATTCTGAAAGTGGAGTAGACCTGATAGTTGGTGAAGCTTTTGGTATTAGTGCTGAGGCTAGAAAAGTAGCAGATGACTATCCAAATATAGCATATCTAATGGGAGATCCTGGAAGTGGGTATGGCGGAGAACATGGAGGTAATTTTTCAGTATTTGATAATTATATTCATGAGCCTTGCTATTTGATGGGAATTATTGCCGGCGGTATGACTGAAACCAATAAAATTGGTATGGTTGGTGGTTATGCAATTGGTGAAGTAAACCGTTTATTCCATGCATTTATGGCTGGTGCAAGATCAGTTAATCCAGACGTTGAGTTTAAAGTTAGCTTTATCGGCTCTTGGTATGATCCACCGAAAGCAAAAGAAGCTGCATTTGCTCAAATTGAAGCTGGTGTTGATGTCCTTTATGCAGAGCGCGCTGGTGTAGTGGATGCTGCTAGAGAGAAAGGTATACTTGCATTCGGTAATGTGAATGATATGAATCAAGAGGAAAATGGCACAGATGTTGTTGTCACTTCAGCTTTATGGCATATGGAAAATGCAATTGATCATGCAATCTCTCGTGTTAAGGCAGGAACTTTTGCTGCTGAGGATTATAAAGAATGGACAATGATGCAAAAAGGTGGAGCTTCTCTAGCACCTTACTATGAGTTTGATAGTAGGATTGCGAGTGATGTTAAAACTAAAGTAGCGGCAATGTCTAGAAAAATCTTAGGTGGTGGTCTTGTAGTTGGAATTAATGACGACGAACCAAAGTCAACCTACTAAGATTATCAGATGAAGAAGTTACAATTTTCCGAAATTTGTAAGAGTTTTGGATCTGTTGTAGCAAATGACAATATTTCACTCTCACTTGATGAGGGTGAAATATTGTCTTTATTAGGTGAGAATGGTGCAGGCAAGACCACTCTAATGAATATACTCTTTGGACATTATGTAAGTGACAAAGGGTTTATTGAGGTTGAGGGTAAAAAATTAGCTCCTGGCTCAACAAGAGCCTCGCTAGATGCTGGAATTGGCATGGTTCACCAGCACTTTACTCTAGCAGATAATCTTACAGTACTCGAAAATATTATCCTAGGAACTGAGCCTTTGACGAGGTTTTGGAGCCAAAAAAAACAAGCATATATAAAACTTCAAGAGTTATCAGAGCGTTTTGGTTTATTAATTAACCCAGATGCTAGAATTGCCGATTTAACGGTTGGCGAGAAACAACGAGTTGAAATAATAAAAGCACTCTATCGTGATGCAAGTATCTTGATTCTTGATGAGCCTACTGCAGTTCTTACACCCCAAGAGAGTGAGCACCTTTTCAAAGTCCTTAAGGGGATGGTAAAAGCTGGCTTATCAATCATGTTTATTTCACATAAATTAAATGAAATACTGGAAATTAGTGATCGAATTGTGGTGCTTCGCCATGGCAAACTAGTCGGTGAGGTCGCCACTAAAAATGCAAGTAAAGAGTCTCTCGCAGAAATGATGGTTGGACGAAAAGTTACTCGACCAGCTTATGAAAAGCTAAAAAAAGGTAAAGCAGTTGTTGAGCTTAATGATGTCTCTTTGAATGCAAAAGAGGGGTCAACTTCACTCAGCAATATAAACCTTACAATTCATGAAAAGGAAATTATTGGTCTTGCAGGAGTTGCAGGTAATGGTCAGGCTGGATTAGCCTCTATTCTTCAAGGCCTTGCTTCTCCAAGCTCAGGAGAGTTAAAGCTCTTTGGAGAGAGGTTAAATAAATATGGCCCTAGTTATCTTACTGAATCTGGAGTAGCCAGAATTCCAGAGGATCGAACAAATGAGGGCGTTATAGGTGAAATGGAGATATGGGAAAATTTCCTTGGTGAGGAATTACGGTCTAAATCGAAATCAGGGTTTTTTATCGATAAAAAGCAAGCAGTAAGTAGTGCTGAAAAATTAATTAAAGAATATGATATTCGTTGTGAAGGTCCACATGCATCTACTAGGTTATTGTCTGGCGGGAATATTCAAAAATTAATTCTTGCAAGGAGCTTGTCCAACAATCCCCGCTTTATTATTGCAAATAAACCAGCAAGAGGACTAGATGAAGGCGCAATTAGTTTTGTACAGCAACAAATAGTAAATGCTAAAACGAAAGGTGCGGGTGTATTACTTATTAGTGAAGACTTAGATGAAATATTCGAATTATCTGATCGTATTGCAGTGATATTTGATGGAAAAATTCAAGGACCTTTTGATTCTAATAAAGTTAACATAAATCAAGTCGGACTTATGATGAGTGGTGAGATGAAACAGAATAGCATTTATGAGAATTAAAACAAGAAGAAATGCACCTTTTTGGTTAATTGCAGCTTTACCCATTCTTTCAATTGGAGTTGCTTTCATTATTGGTGCTTTTTTTATTTTATGGGCAGGTGAATCACCAATCAATGCTTACATAGCCTTGATTAAAGGTTCTTTGGGTTCAACTTTTGCAATTACTGAATCTTTATCTAGAGCAACCCCACTGATATTTACAGGCTTGGCTGCTGCTGTAGCATTTCGAGCAAAATTTTGGAATATCGGTGCAGAGGGTCAATTGTATTGTGGGGCAATGGCAGCAACGCTTGTTGGCACAGGAATGATTGATCTTCCTGCACCAATCATGATACCAATGTTGTTTATTGCAGGCGCCATAGCAGGCTGTCTAATTTTGTTAGTGCCAGTTATTCTAAAAACGCATATGAAAGTAGATGAAGTAGTCACTACTCTGTTGCTTAATTTTGTAATTTTACTATTTGTAAATATGTTGCTAGAGGGGCCATGGAAGGATCCTATGGCAATGGGTTGGCCCCAGGCTGCCAGAATTATTGATAACGGCGTTCTGCCTACTATTGTCGCTAAAAGTAGATTACATCTTGGAATAATTGTGGCTTTATTAATGTCCGTTTTAATGTGGGCCATAATTCGTTTTACGGTTTGGGGTTATGAGATAAGAGCTGTCGGGCATAATCAGCAAGCCTCAACTTTTTATGGAATATCAATAAATAAATCAGTATTAATGGTAGCCCTTTTTAGCGGTGGTTTGGCGGGCATGGCTGGAGTCAGTGAGGTAGCAGGATTGAAAGGCTATTTAACCCTAACTTTGTCCCCTGGTTTTGGATATACAGGAATAGCGGTTGCAATGCTTGCTCAATTGCACCCAATAGGAGTCGTGATTTCAGCTATATTTTTAGCTTCAATTTATGTAGGTGCTGATGCGATGAGTCGAACAATTGACATACCTAACTATATTGCAGATATCTTAGTTGCCATATCTTTATTATCCGTTCTAGTTGGAGCAATGCTGACTCGATATCGTATTGTATGGGGTAAATAATTATGATGGAATTATTTGAAATGATGTTGACAACAGGTTTATGGGCTTCGGTAATCAGAATTGCAACCCCATTAATTTTTGCTACATTAGGTGAATTAATTTGTGAGCGTGCAGGTGTGCTCAATCTTGGAATAGAAGGCATTATGACTATTGGAGCAATGGCTGGTTGGATATGGGTTTATCAAGGTGGAGACCTATGGGGTGGAATTGTATTTGCTGCAATTGTTGGAATGATATTTGGTTTTCTACACAGCTTACTAGTGGTTTACCTAGGGGTGTCACAGCATGTAAGTGGAATTGGAATTACTTTGCTAGCTTCATCTATAAGTTATTATGCTTATACTCTATTGATACCATTCAGTACAACACCTCCAAAGATTGTGCCATTTAGCGTATTTGAAATTCCAATCTTGTCATCGATTCCAGTTATTGGCCAGGCCTTATTTCATCAATCAGCTTTAACCTATTTGTCCTATATATTAGTAGGCGTAACTTTTTTTGTGCTTCATAAAATGCCAATTGGCTTAACAATTAGAATGGCTGGTGAAAATCCAGTTGCTAATGAAGCTCAAGGTATTAATGTTCTTCTAATTCGTACTGGAGCAGTTATGGCTGGGAGTGCATTGATGGCTATTGGTGGGGCATTCTTGACTATGTCTGCATTTGATGCGTTCTATTTTGGTATGATTAATGGAAGAGGTTGGATTTGTGTTGCACTGGTTATTTTTGCATCCTGGAAGCCAGGTAAAGCGTTCTTGGGGGCAATTTTATTTGCATTATTTGAGGCGTTACAGATTAGGGCGCAATTAATTGGTGCAGACGTTATTCCGTATCAAATATTTTCTATGATGCCATACTTTCTTAGTATTCTTGCAATGATGCTTGTTGCTCGAAAAGCAACCTATCCCAAAGCTTTACTGATACCATTTAGACAAGGAGATCGTATCTAATGTTTGACTTACTTATTAAAAATGCAAATCTTCCAGATGATCGAAAGAAATTTGATATTGCTATTCAAAATAAAAAAATAGTAGCTGTTGATAGAAATATTGTGGGTGATGCATCTCAAACTATTGATGCGACAGACCAATTAGTTTCTCCTAGTCATGTGGATAGCCATTTCCATCTCGATGCAACTCTTACTCTGGGCCAGCCTCGCTTCAATGAGAGTGGAACACTGCTCGAGGGAATCCAGCTATGGGATGAGCTAAAGCCGCACTTGACATTAGAGCTGATAAAAAAAAGAGCTAGAAAATTATGTCATTGGGCAATAGCAAATGGGTGTCTAGCTATTAGAAGTCACGTAGATATTAGTGATGATCGACTGTTAGCTGTTGAGGCACTTCTAGAATTACAAAAAGAGATGCAGAATTGGATTGATATTCAACTCGTAGCATTTCCACAAAATGGATATTTACGCTATAAAAATTCGATTCAAAATTTGGATAGAGCATTAAAAAAAGGTGTAGAAGTGGTTGGAGGTATTCCACATTTTGAGCGTACTATGAATGAGGGCTCCCAATCCATAAAACTGTTATGTGAAATTGCAGAAAAACGAGGTTTATTGGTTGATATGCATTGCGATGAATCTGATGATCCAATGTCTAGACATGTAGAGACTCTAGCTTTTGAATCACAACGTTTAGGTCTTATGGGAAGAGTTACTGGTTCACACTTAACCTCAATGCACTCAATGGATAATTACTATGTCAGTAAATTAATTCCCTTACTAAGAGATGCAGATCTCCAAGTTGTCGCAAACCCATTAATCAATATTACTCTTCAGGGCCGTCATGATCAATACCCAAAACGAAGAGGAATGACCCGGGTCAAAGAGTTACTAAATAGTAATGTTAATGTTGCTTTCGGACATGATTGTGTAATGGATCCATGGTACAGCCTGGGTAAGCATGACATGTTGGAGGTTGCCAGTATGGGGCTTCATGTAGGTCAAATGACAGGTATCCAAGAAATGCATCAAATATTCCGAGCCATTACCACAAATGGAGCAAAGGTAATGCAACTAGATAATTATGGTATCGAAGTTGGCTGTGATGCTAATTTGGTTGTTCATCAAGCCAAAAACCCAATTGATGCAATAAGATTATGTAATGCGCGTCTATTTGTAATTCGTAATGGAGAAGTTATTGCGAAGGCTAGTCCTAATCAAAGCGAACTAATGTTTGATACAAAAAAAGAGTCAAAAGTTATAGATTGGACTCTTTAATAATATAACAACTAATAACCAGTTATGAAGCTAGGTTGTTATAGTATTGTCTAAATCATCAGTAAATGGGAGCATGTAAATGAAAAAAAACAATTCTAAATATTATGATGCCCACTGGATGCCATATAGTGGGAATAGGGAATTTAAAGCAAATCCACGAATTATAGTCTCGGCTAAAGGGGCTTACTTCACAGATGATAAAGGAAGGAAAATATTTGATGGCCTTTCAGGTTTATGGACTTGTGGATTGGGACATTCGCGCCCTGAAATTATTGAAGCAGTCAGTAAACAAATTGAGACCTTGGATTACTCCCCTGCATTTCAATTTGGACATGAAAAATCGTTTGAGTTGGCAAATAAAATTATTGAATTTACTCCGAAAGATTTAGATCGTGTCTTTTTTACTTGTTCTGGCTCAGAGGCAGTGGATAGTGCACTAAAAATTGCTCGAGCTTATTGGAGGCAGAAAGGGAAGGTAGGAAAAACTCGTTTGATTGGAAGAATAAAGGGCTACCATGGAGTTAATTTTGGAGGGATTAGTGTCGGTGGTATTGGCCCTAATAGAGAAATGTTTGGGCAAGGCATTGAGGCTGATCATTTACAAGCAACTGCTCTGCCAGAAAATACATTTACCAAAGGTCAGCCTAAAGTTGGAGAGCATTTAGCTGATGAATTACTAAACAAAATATTACTGCATGGCGCCTCAAATATTGCTGCAGTTATTGTTGAACCAATGGCGGGCTCTGCAGGAGTATTTCCTCCTCCAATAGGTTATCTTAAGAGGCTACGTCAAATCTGCGATGCCAATGATATTTTATTAATCTTTGATGAAGTGATAACCGCTTTTGGACGTATGGGAGCGAAGACAGGAGGAGAAGCATTTGGAGTGGCTCCAGATATAATGACTTTTGCTAAACAGGTTAGTAATGGAAGTCAACCGCTTGGTGGAGTGGTTGTAAATAATAGTATTTATGAAACTTTTATGGATACATCAGCACCAAATTATTTGATTGAATTATTTCATGGCTATACATATTCAGCTCATCCTGTAGGCTGTGCTGCATCAATTGCAAGTTTAGGTATACTGCAGAATGAAAATTTGATTGAGCGGGTTAAAAAGATGAGTCCTATATTTGAAAAAGAACTCCATAGCCTCAAAGGTCTGCAATATGTTGCAGATATTCGAAATTATGGACTGGCGGGTGGAATTACTATTGAGTCTGCTAAAAATGAACCCGCATTAAGACCCTACCAAATTGCAATGAAATGTTGGGATAAAGGCTTTTATGTTCGATATGGTGGAGACACTATTCAATTAGGCCTGCCTTTTATTGTTTCTGAAAAACAAATAAAGGATGTTATTGGAGCCATATCTGACTCGATTAAAGAACTACATTAAAGGAGAATGAAGAAATGAAATTAGTAAAGCACCTTATTAATGGTGAAGTTGTATCAATGGGTGACCCTACTCAAGATGTATTTAACCCATCAACTGGCGAGGTGAGTAAGCAAGTAGAAATTGCTTCAAAAACTACAACTGAAAAAGCTATTCAAGCGGCGCAGGAAGCCTTTCCAGAGTGGCGTGCAACGCCTCCACTTAAACGTGCTAGAATCATGTGTCGGTTCAAGGATTTGTTAGAAAAAAACACTGACAAAGTTGCTCAACTCATTGGAGAAGAGCATGGGAAAATTGCTCATGACGCGCTTGGAGAAATTACTAGGGGTATAGAGAATGTTGAGTATGCTTGCTATGCACCACAGCTCCTCAAAGGAGAGCACAGTAAAAATATTTCTAGCAATATTGACTCTTGGAGTGAGTTCCAGCCCTTAGGTGTTGTGACAGGTATTACTCCCTTTAATTTTCCTGCGATGGTACCATTATGGATGTATCCAATGGCAATAGCTTGTGGTAATTGTTTTGTATTAAAACCTTCTGAAAGAGATCCATCAGCAGCCCTATTTGTAGCTCAATTGTTAGATGAAGCTGGATTGCCAAAAGGAGTAATGAATGTAGTTAATGGCGGAAAAGAGGCTGTAAATACTCTGCTAACTGATGAAAGGGTTCAAGCAGTCAGTTTTGTTGGATCCACTCCTATTGCTAAATATATATACCAAACAGCTACTGCTCACGATAAACGATGTCAAGCGCTTGGCGGTGCAAAAAATCATGCCATTGTGATGCAAGATGCTGAAATGGAAAACACAGTAAATGCTTTAATTGGGGCTGCATTTGGCTCTAGTGGAGAGCGTTGTATGGCAATTTCTGTTGCCGTTGCGGTTGGTTCAGAGACTGCCGATAATTTAATTGCAGGCTTAAAGTCTAAGATGCATGATTTAAAAGTTGGTAACTTTGACAATAGTAATAATGATTTTGGACCACTTATAACCCAAGAGCACATGGAAAAAGTGAAGCACTATATAACCAGTGCAGAAGAACAAGGTGCAGATATTGTTGTTGATGGTCGAAGCGTTGATGTCAAAGGCTGCGAGAATGGGTTTTACGTTGGAGGTACTCTTATCGATAGTGTAGAAGCTTCAATGGAATCTTATCAGAATGAAATATTTGGCCCAGTACTGCAAGTTGTTAGAGTAGAAACTATGCAGGATGCAATAGACTTAATTGATGAACATGAATATGGCAATGGAACCTGTATTTTTACTCGCGATGGAGAGGCAGCAAGGTATTTTAGTGATCAAATAAAAGTTGGTATGGTGGGTATCAATGTCCCATTACCTGTTCCTGCAGCCCAACATAGTTTTGGTGGCTGGAAGCAATCAATGTTTGGTGATTTGGCTGCATATGGACCTGATAGTGTAAGATTCTATACACGAAGAAAAACTATCACCCAGAGATGGCCATCATCGAGTATTAGGGAGGGTGTTAACTTTTCTTTCCCATCCTAAATAACTCTATTAAATCATCTCGAAAGGGCTTCTTAAGGAAGCCCTTTTTTTTTAGTTTAAATATCAAGCTTAACTATATAGCAAATTATGGCAACAATTAAGGTTGACAATTGTTAGAAAAATATGTAGCCTGTCTATTTAGTCAAGAACTTATCATAAGTTCTATTAAGGAAATCGAAAAAGGAGGAATCGAATGAGTAAGTTAAAGTGTGGTCTAATCCAAATGGGTTTAAAAGGTGATGGTACGATGTCACCAGAAAAAATTCGTGATTTAATGATTGAGGCACATATCCCAATGATAGAGGATGCAGCTAAACAGGGCGTAAAAGTCCTATGTTTTCAAGAAGTATTTACGCAGCCCTATTTTTGTCCAAGTCAAGATAAAAAATGGTATACGGCTGCAGAGTCTATTCCTGATGGACCTACGGTCAAGCTTATGCAGGAATATGCTAAAAAACACCAAATGGTTATTGTTGTTCCTATCTATGAAGAGGAAATGTCAGGAGTTTATTACAATACTGCTGCGGTCATAGATGCAGACGGAAGTTTTTTAGGAAAATATCGAAAAACTCATATACCTCAAGTTGCCCCTGGTTTTTATGAAAAGTTTTTCTTTAAACCTGGAAATCTTGGATATCCAGTCTTTGATACTGCTTATGTTAAATTGGGAGTATATATTTGTTACGATAGGCATTTTCCAGAGGGTTGGAGGGCGCTAGCATTAAATGGTGCTGAATATATTGTTAATCCATCTGCCACCGTTGCAGGATTAAGTAAATATCTATGGGAATTAGAGCAACCAGCATCAGCAGC
>Ga0066851_10001267_pt1 | contig 12202 bp, 2 predicted proteins | sample ETNtaG_7_FD_65493 | JGI IMG/M metagenome (GOLD analysis project Ga0066851, IMG submission 65493) | Marine microbial and viral communities from oxygen minimum zone, Eastern Pacific Ocean - ETNP201406SV65 | ecosystem: Environmental > Aquatic > Marine > Oceanic | place: Pacific Ocean: Eastern... | reverse complement strand
AAAGCTAGTGGCGACGTAGGTACAGTTATATCTGTAACCGATCGGGCTGGAGCGTTGTATCCAGCGCTATCTAAAGATACGACAGCCGAAACAATTATTGATCCAGGTACAGGACCTATATCTTTTGAATTCTTTTTAAATGTAGCAGAAAAAATTGTTGATGTCTCTGGCGGAGAATCTACCACCAATGATAATCAAATAATATTTCAAAAATTATATGAAGACACCGACGCTAGTGGAGTAAGAACTGGGCAAACAGATGGAATAACTTTAGCATTATCAAAATCTGCTAGCTCTACTGAATCTAATTTATTATTTATGATTTCCAGCGGTTCTGCAGCCCTAAGTGCTTCTTGCAAAATCCCCAAAGGCGGGTTCCATCCTGTTGCTGTGTATTTTGAAAGATCGCCTACTGCTATGCCTAAGCTTTACATGTATTTATCTGGTGCTTTAGTAGGTACTTCTTCTAATTCTTATGACATGGAAAGGATAAACTTCGCAGCTTCTCCTCTGTCTATAGGTTCCGGCTCCGTTCATAGACTACCGGGCCATGATTATGTCTTCGTTCCCAAACAAACTCTAAGCGGCGCAATAGACGAATTTAAAATCTATCATGGAGCTAGGAATATTCATCAGATTAAGAAAGTTACTAGTTCATCTCAATATTCAGAATCTAATTTAAAGCTTTACTATAAATTTAATGAAGCAACTGGATCATTCACTGGAAATAGCACGGTTTTAGATGCTTCTGGAAACTCCCTACACGCTAAGATAAAAAATTATGTTCCAAGCCTAAGGGAAAAAAGAGCCCTTTCAGACCCAATGGCTATTGAAGATGTTTTTCTAAATCCAGTTCTATTTCCAGGCAATCAAGATTTAGTTGACTTAAACATAGAGATGCTAGCCTCAGCGTCTTCTTATGACGCGAATAATCCGAATTTAATAACAAACCTCATACCACAGCACTATCTAGTAGCTGGCGCATTTAGCGAAGGATTCGATCAAGCTGCCGCAAATGTTGGTGAAGATTATGGATATACAGAAGATTTTCCTGGCGGTGGTAAAATAGGGTCACCGCAGATTATTGCTTCCTTGCTGTTTGTTTGGGCTAAGTTTTTTGATGAAATAAAACTATTCATAGATCACTTTGGAAATCTTTTGCGTATAGAGTATGATTCTGCTAGCACGGTTTCTAACTGGATGTTGCCATTTTTAGCGAAATATTATGGCTTCACCCTTCCTAATAGTTTCTCAGCAGCGTCTATTGAACAATATATTGGAGGTGAAGACCTCACAACGCAGCCAAGCCTCTCAAATATGAACTTAAGAGACATTCAGTCTGAGATTTGGCGGAGAATTTTAATTAACATGAACGATATCATTCGTTCGAAGGGAACCATCCACGGAATTAAGGCTGTAATGAGGGCTACTGGAATCAACCCAGACAACATATTCCGGTTTAGGGAGTTTGGTGGATCTACTACTATTACCACCGAAGATAATAGAATTCGTAGAGATGAGGTATCTACGCTACTGGCAATGACGCAGAGTAGCGATGTTTCAGTAAGAACTCCTTATCTAAGCGGTTCTCGCACCGCCCCCGGCTATCCTATTATTAAAGGTAGGGCCGGAGTATTTAGGCTAGACCAAGTCTACACATCTAGCGAAGATAGAAAATATTCTAATAGTGGATTAAGTGGCCACTGGAGATTCCGTAAAGATCATGCGGTAGATATGAACTCTATCGGCACTCCAATAACCGGAGCTTATTGCTCTGGAAGTACTTTTATTCAGGGAGGAAATAGATCATACCCAACCAGCTCATTTACAATAAACAATAGTATTGTTTTTAATGACTCTCCGTTTACTGATGCGGTTTTAGATAGACTGCAGACAGCAAAAACTTTGCCAACTATGGAATTTGGTTCATCTGGCAGCGGTGGTTTTATGATGGCTACTGGCTCTTCGCCCGGCGCTACAAGCTCTGGTGGCTCCACGTCTGAAAATATTAATAAGTTTCCAGGAGCTACTGCAACAGGCTCCATGGGCGCACTAAACTTCTCAATTGGCGGATGGTTTAAGATTAATACCGAAACCACTTCCACTCCAGATCAAACAATCTGGTTTCTTGGAAGTTCAAGTCTATCTAACCCTGACGGTGACATGGATGGAGAATCCGCAAATTCTTATGAAAACTTTAGGTGTTTTATAGAGGGAAACCCCAGCGACACAACAACAAATTTGCGCTTCCACGGCCGAGACCAGGGTGGAAGAATAATCAAGTTTAATTATGCTTTAACCGGATCCGGAACAGCCGGAGTTCAATCTGGATGGCATCATATTATGTTTACTTATGATGCTTCTAATAGTACTTCTGGACTTAATAGAGGTAAGTTATTTTATAATGGCGACTATGTAGCATGTCCATCTGCCTCAGAATCTGAGGTGTTTAATGGAACATTTAGAGACACAGTTCCTGATCTTTGGTTTGGAAGAAATCCCACACTATATACAACGCCGACCGCAGGAGCTTCAGGATCTGCTACACTAACCGGCTCCCTTGCTGAATGGGCTATGTGGAAAAGAGTGCTCACTGATGATGAAGCATACCTAATTGGAAAGCAGTCCTGGCCAGATGGCAATATGAATGCTAAGGTTTATGACTATGTTCCGTGGTGGAATTATGCATCTTCAAGTGATGGCCTATTCACTTCAGCTTCATTTACTTACGAGGGAATGTATCAATTCACAGAACTGGGTGGAATGAAATATCCAGCCACTCGTAGTCTTGGAATGATGTTCACTACGGGATCATCAGACACCGCTAAGCGCGGCGCATTGATAGCGAACCTTATAGCTATAGGAACTGGCAGCAACGCTAACGCAACTGGATCCTTAACTCTTTACGCGCGCCCAGGTGGAACCACATCCGCGCCAACTATGAAACTTGCGCTTACTGGTGTTAATGTCTTTGATACTAGCAAGTGGCATGTATCTTTTGGTAGAGACATTGGTTCTCCTACTGGTTCTTTTGCTACAGCATCTTGGTTCTTGCGAGCCGGCCGCCAGTCTTATGGTGAGCTCGTAGAATATCACCAGACATCATCAATGTTTTATGAAGGGGCCGATGATGTTTTATCTAATATTTCTGCAACTTTAAATGCTTCTGGTGCATTTATGGTTATTAACTCATGCTCAATGGCTCCTGCTAGTGGAACTCAAGGCCAGCCTGGTGGAAGCCTATTCCTCAATTCTTCAGCCAGTGTTTCAGATGATAGAGCTAGGATAAATAATTTTGGTGGACACGTTGGTCATGTTAGGTTCTGGTCTAAAGAGCTTTCTCTAACTGCGGATATGGAGCATACTAGAAACTTTAAATCTGTTGGTGTTGAAGATCCAGTCGTTAACTTTAACTTTGTTACTTCCGAATCTGGTTCTTTCGAAAGATTGCGGATAGATGCTAGCACAGATCAAATTGTTACGCAGTCAGACTCTAGTGGTCAAATTTCTTTAGTGGATTTCTCGCAGAATAACTACTTTCTCACAGGAAGTGGATTCCCAACAGAGCAAGAGATAATAAAACCAGCTCAATTTAACTTTAGTATTCTTAATCCAAAATTTGATGAAAGATCAACCCTTAATAAGGTGAGAGTTAGAGGGTTTGAGCAGCAGGTTAATATAACTGAATTTAATACCCTCAAGGCTCCAGTAAGAGCTATTGCTGCAGGTACACCAGTTACAGATGATACAAGATTCAGCATTGAAGTTTCCTCAGTTAGAGCTCTTAACGACGATATTGTAAATGTTTTGGCTTCTCTTGCTTTCTTTGATAACGCAATTGGAGATCCTGAGCTGGTATTTTCTGATGCATATCCAAGATTAGAAGATCTTAGGAATGTATATTTCCAGAGGCTTACTGAAAGAGTAAATTACAAGCATATGCTAGAATTTTATAAGTGGTTTGACGATTCGCTTTCTTTGATAATTGCTAACTTAATCCCCAGGACTACGAAATATCTCGGAATTAACTTTGTGATAGAATCACATATGTTAGAAAGACCAAAGATGAGATATTTGCAGTCTGATATTTATTTAGGGGAGAACGATAGAAGGGGTCTTCAATCTGATATCTTTTTACAGCAGATTGTCGGCGTCCTGAGGAGGTTCTAGTGCCAACTACAGTAGTACCATCATTTACAGGCTCCGTGTCTACTAGTATTCAAGGTATTAATATAAATTCCTATGAAAGGTATGGCCGGATGTCTGGTTTGCCTCTTTTAGGAAGAGCTGATACTGACATTTATTATATAAGCAGTAGCGCCGGCGTGAAAGTCCACTCTAGAGACAATAGATACTTTGATGAAACTTTTAGGTTTTCTTCCCCTATTGGAAAAGGATACGGCTCAGGATCTATTAAACAAGCTCAGTCTAATATTGGAGATGATGGTTTTAAAATAATTCCAGCTCCAAGTTTCTTGATGGAGCAGAATCTCTTTGGGATTTCAAAAGATTTTGAGGATAATACTCCGTTTAAAGAGCTGCAAAAGTGGGATTCTGTACAGTATCTTATTAAGCAAGACACATATCAGTGGCCAGTTGTTCTAGATTCCCCAGGAGCATTAGATCCATTTGATTATAATGGTGTGATCGAGCCGCTAGAGATTAGAAAAATTGTTGCAGGAACATCTACATTCTTAGATTCTATTGAAGATCCAGAACCTCATTCTGTCAAGGCAGATATGGATTCTACCGATTGGGTGGAAGGTAGTAGAAAGAGAGTTTTTCATGTAAACGAATATTATTCGAAGCACGATTTAGCCTGTGAGCCTTGGGAACCGGTTTCAGATAGAATATTTGACAGTAATGAATTAACAATCGGTCACGACGCCACATATGCTAGTTTTGCATTTTATATATTTGACACTGATGGCGAGCCGACTGATGGTAAATATCTCAGAGTATATACCTCACCGTCAGCCTACAAAGACCTCTACTTCGAAGACGACGAACCGGCGGATATGACGGATAAGGTTGATACTTCTGACTCTCCTTCGGAGTCGGAGCTAGCGCAAAGAATAGTAACCGCAATAAATAATGCGAATAATAGTTTTAGAAATGTCTGCGAGGCTACTCTAGCTGGTACCGGCTCTCTTGAAGATAAAGTAGTAGTTCTTAGAGCATTCCGCCCTGGAACATATTCTAATGGATTGAAAATAGATTCGAATGACGACGACTGGGCAAAAAGCGTCCGCACCACCAAGCCATTATATTACACCGGTGACGGCACCACCCGCGGACCAGGACGATTTGCTGGAGCCAAAGGAAATTCTCCAGTTTGGCGAGACGATCCACTTACTGGCTCTGCAGACGGTGGTCAGTGGTATAGTGAATTTTCTTTAGAGAGATTCATCAAACCCCTAACATATGTAACTGATCACACATCTTCGCTAAATCCCTGGAGGGACCGCCCGGGACAAGAAGAGCTGTTCAGAGACATAAGGGATCCAGGAATAAGATCCTATCTAGAAGGAAATTCAGGCGCTATGACATTGGGTGGAAGGCCAAACGTTGATTCGGAATCTGCTAGCAAGGGTTTTACATTTGAGCACACAGAGTTTGGAATTGATTCAATAGCGTTTGGTGGGAGAAAGAAATGAGTGAATGGAATTCAAAAAATAAACCAGGGGTAAAGACCCGAGATCCTGAATATCCAGACCTGACTACAGATTTTGCTGATCCTTCTAATGATAATAATCAATATAGAGGAAAAGATAATCTAGTTGGTTGGTATAGGTTTTTAGGTGACGGCGCCGTAGGAAGGGTAGACGGAGGTACCACCAACACATTCCCCAACCTGGCAAAAACAGGCAGTGATGGACAAAGTCTATCAACTGGAGTCATAGGTTCAGCACTTTACTATGAGGAGGGTCTATATGGCTCTCAAGTCACGTATAAAGCTCACTATCAATCTCCGTTTGACGCTCCAATCCCAGCTGTGCCATCTCAAGAGTGGGGATATTCTTTCAACCAACAAGTAACTCCATATTTGCCAACAAACATGGTTAATGGAGCCTTACCATTTTCAGGCTCTAAGGCAGAGAAAAATTATTTTAGAATTACAGATATTAGTGACTGGGACCTTGGGTCTACTACGAATGCTGCAGATAACTCTTTTACTATATCCGTTTGGGTTAGAAAAAATGATTATGTAAAATATCAGCAAGCAGATACCTACATGCCAATTGTAACTAGCGTAAAAAATGGCGGGCCATGGGCATCTAACGGTCAGTTCAGTCTGATTTGGATCGGCTCCGCCGGCGGCTCATTGACTGGTTATTACAGCCACCTCGCCCTCTTCGTGCACGATGGCGACACCCGTGATCCTTATGCTAGATCCGCGTTCTGGGGATATAGTACATCCATAGACTTTGAGAATACGTCTAACCCGCAATCAGACCCTGCCGCCGGAGAGTGGATTCATGTAGTAGGCACTTACAACGGTGGAACAGGCGATAGTGGTACCCTCATGCCAGCTGCTAATAGCGCCGACTCGCTGAAAATATTTGTAAATGGTAAGCATTCTACTTATGATCTCCAGGGAGGCGATTTTAGTGGTTGGTCTAAATTACGCAACTTTGCAGAAGAAGGAGAAACCGGAAATATACTAATCAACTGCGGGATGAACGATTCTATGCCGACCAATGCCACTTCCTACACTAATCAAGATATAGCTGAAGTTGCTTTTTGGAATAGAGTTTTATCTCCTCGCGAGATAAAAGCTTTATATAATGGTTCCGTCCAAGGAATTAAGAAATGGGACTCCGGTCTAGTCAAGAATCCAGCAAGACCCCAGCTTCAGAGATTAGATGATACTGATGGAAATGCATATCCAACGATTGCTGGCTCTGCAAATCAAGAACGACTAGGAAAGAGGACTCCATATTTTGACGATACTCTGACAAGGGTGTTTTTATCATCGTCGGCCCTTGCCGCTGGTGACATCACGATGGGCGCTCGGCTTCCAACCGATGACAGGCTTTTATCAGCATCATTTTCGACCCCCAACAAGCTACCAAGTTTAGTAGTGTCAGCATCCCAGCGCAGTAACACGCCTGGCCATACAGATTCTGCAGGCACATCAGTGCCAACATGGGGCATCGACCCCAGAATAATGGGTAACCTTCCATTCTTAACTGCGTCTGTTACAGAATTCAAGGATCCAATCAAGCCATACGATGATAGCAAATATTATATAGACAACAATGTTCCATTTTATGTAAGTTCTAGTATCCGAATGCCTGGATTTAATTCTAGAGTGGATAACAAGGTTATGATCACTATAGACACCAACCCTAGTCAAGATTCTGCTTTCGGGATATGCCAGCAGCCATATGGCAGACCTGGCCACGCAAACATGACGGCGCCGGGGATGTTACCTGTCCCCGGAGGCGACGACCCCGGCCCAGGTAGTTCCGACGACGCTCCAGGGACTGACTACGGCAATGAAGCCTGGTTTATGGGCTATTGGAATAATGATAAAAAACGTTGGGAACGAATTGGCAGAGGGTGGTGTGAAGAATGGGCAGTTCAACAGGGCGGCTCCATGACAGATATGTACTATAGCATGTTCGGCAGCTCCCAGGCTGTCTTTAACGGCAGCTCTCTAAATATGGGTTCCCGGACCAGTATCGCAAGAAACATAGATCAAGCCTGTATCGGTTTTCCAGCAATGAATCAATATATTTTCTCCGCATCAGCCGGTGGGGGTGACCTGACAACCACCATGGTTGTGGAAGATCTCCCAGACCCTAAGGTGCAATTTGTTAATTACGGCCGCCCAATTACTAATTATGGGTTCCCTTTCCATGGAAGATATGAGGCGACAGGCTCCCAACTTATTAAAATGTCTGATTATATAGACCGACCATTTTTAGTAGAAAAAATAATTATTGAATATTCTGGAAGCCATGATTTCCCAAACCATTCTCAGCAAAGTGATCTGTGGAGGAGCGCGGCTGTAGCATCCAACGTCACCAACACCTCGCCTACCGTCCCGCATTTCCAAAGTGCCACTTCATTTTTTATTTTAAGGCAACGTGCAGATAAATTTGAGATATCAGGCTCTGGGAGATACCCAGCCGCACTCAACCTTGGCACGACTCCAGCTACGCGACACGACAAGCCTGAAGACCCAGTTCCAAATTTTAAACAAACAAGTATCTCGGTTTACCAAGGTCCGCCCTTTCAGGCCGCTACCGGCAAGGGCTCCATTACATCTTTTCTTACTGGAGCTATTCCTGGAAAGGCCTTTACTAATCCATCGGACAATTGGTGGAATAATCCACAATCAAATAAAACTCTAGTAACAACCACTCGAGATTTAGTTACTTATGCGCAGCATGTCATTCATGGCTTTGTTAGCAATATCACAGCGTCATATAATAATGGCAATGACTTTCCGATGACGCCTGCCGATATTATAGAAGCTGGGATGGGTAGAGATTTAAACACGTACGTTCCCAACGTTGACGGAGCCACTCACTATCTCCCCGCCAACCGAGCACCAGGGCCATGGTGGTCAAATAAAACTATGAAGCCCTTTGGTTTTAGCACAGCCAACCAGCTCACTGGAAGTTATATTTTGAGTGCATCTTGTAGAGCTTCGATAAAAACTGGCTTCGCTGGGATTTTGAATGTGAACTCCGATGGCGTACAGAATCAACAATCCGTTACGACCCTGGATAATTTGATCGGCGGCCGGATGAATCCAGCTGGCCAGCTGGGCGATAGAAGGCCTCTCGTTGCAGGGCTGCCCTCCGGCAAGATCTCCGACGTCCCACTAGTTGTTCCTTCGAGAGGCTACCTCGCCGACGGGTCCAACGGTCACGGCACCGCGATTCGTCCCATCGGGCTTCTGTCCGGCTCTACTACGCAGCAAGTAAAAGATGCAGATAGTAGTCCGTATCTTTTAATGCCAGGGGATAAAATCATTTTAGGCGTTCAAGCCCCGTTTTTCAGGGATCCCATCAACGCTTGGTGCGGAGGACAAGCACCCGGAACAGCAGCCGCCCGGGAGCAGGGCTCGTCCATCAACAAAGGATGGAAATCTAGCACTGGATTTAGTGTTGGGTTACATCCAGGTGCTGGAAAATTCATTCTAATCGGAAGCTATATAAAAGATCACAAGCAGTATAATATCTCATCAAATCAGCAGCTCACCACTCCTAGTGTTCACGGTATAGTGTCTGATGGCCCAGTTTTAGATCAATGGGAAATAGATTCTAAAATGAGTTACTCTGGTTCTTATTTGGATAATTCTGTTGAGGGTGCCATGACATCCCCAACTACAGGCTGGCCTAGAGAGCCATTCAAGAAAAAAAGATCTCATTGGGCTGCAGCCTCTAGCATGGCATCAGGCTCTAGCTTTCCAAAAAATGGACCTTGGGATGGATATTTAAAACCTTGGGTGGCCAGAGACTCTAGCGGAAATGCAGTTGAGTCGGCAGCATCGGATGATGTTTCTTATTCAGCGTGCAAAGAGCCAGCATCAACCAGATGGGTCGGCGCCACGGCGTTCGCAGGCTCAGCCGGCGATGTATTCGGTTTTCAGAGAAATGTGAGATTAGACTGCCCAGATGAGACTTATTACGACTCTTTAGTTCCTGATCCAAGTGTATGCTGGGTTGCTGATAATCAACCATATGGCTGGGGCGGTGCTATCATTTCTGAAACTCTAGAGGCCGACAATACTGTTACTCTCGGCATTGGGGCTTCAAACGGCGGAAACCAAGCTGGTACGGTTCAGTATTCTAACGAGTGGTGGCTGCCCTCTTTTCCCTTTGAGGCAAGATACAGGGGATTTTCAGAGCCGCCTGGAGATGATTTTAAAAGAAAAATAGAACAAAACAGTGTTTATATGGTCCGCCTCTGTCTCCCGAACTTTCCAGACGCCTCAGAGTCATGGCAAGGATTTGACGCCAAAGGTACCAATTTACCGTCAACATCTCAAAGCGCAAAGTGCGTCGGCGTGGTTGGAGTGTACGTTGATGGTTTAAAACCAGGAACCGCACGATCAGCCGGAGCAAACTGGGGCGCGTGGTACAGCACAATAGATAAAGATATGAATGGAACCATATTACCCGTGTTGTTTGGAATCGGCAACGGACTATCAGGTTCAGTAGCTCCATATAAAAGAGCGGCCGCTGTAGGAACGAGCACCACTTCTGACGGAGGTTATAAATATCTTTCTAATAAACCTAGCGGCTGCAAGTATGGTCTTTACTCCTGGAAGCCAAGAACAACATCAACAATTTTTAGATCTAATAAATTCGGCCAAATGAGGGATATGCTAGAGCAACGAAGATACTCGAGGTTTTACATCCAGAGCGACGGCGCAGTAGAAAGTAACGCTCCAGTTGTTTGTCAATTTAAAGAACCAATTTGGTTAGACCCAATTTCAGATATTGATAAAGCCCCATATGATACTCAGTGTTCTAATCTCAGTTTATTTGCTACATCTTCTGTTCCTTATTTTGATGGAGAGGTAAAAAATAGAGGTCCGTTGATTGCTGATGGTTCCGATACAATAGTTATCGAATAGGAGGCAAAAAAACCGTGGGTTACAATCGTGACGAATTAAAGAAGAAAGACTTTCTTACGCTTAAGAATGCTCAGACTTCTAAAATTGAAAAGATCGTAGCTCCGAATAAGCTTCAAGTTGGTCTGAACGACCCTGAATTCCTTTCAGAGACCACTTTATATGGGCCGGCCACAGCGCACGCAGGAATCACAGGGTCTATAACCAAGCTTCCAGATGGCAGTGATTTTCTACGCGCGACTAATAGCGGTAATGTATTACTGACTACAGGAAGCGATGGGTCTGTAACTATTACGGCAACAGGATTTACAAATAATCCGCTGACAATTAGTGATGGTTTAGAATTAAATTCAGGAACAACTTATGATGGATCTGCTGCAGTTACTTTAAGTGTTGACCTACATGATGTCCGGTACTATGGTTTATCTTTGGCAGATGATGGTGGTGGGCTAAGATTTGATTTTACGAGTTTAAACACAACCACTGTCACGACGGCCGATAGGTTAATATTTGGCGACGCGACCTATCCGGACGAACCATGGAATTACTTCCCTAGATATACTACTGTCGGGGATATACTTGCTCTTGGCACTGCAGCCAGCGTCGCATATCCAATAACTTTCGGTGATGGAATAGAGGATTCAAACGCTGCAGCAAGTGATTGGGATAATACTGCAAATGCAACTATAGCTGTAGATTTAGCTAATGGTAGTGGGTTAGGATTTGCAACCGGAGAACTATATGTAAAACCGACCACAGCAACAACAGCATCTGCTGGACTCGCTAGTAGCGATGTCATTATAATTCATGACGCTTCAGCCAATTCAACTAGACAGTTACAAGTGCAAGAAGTTGTTAACTTGATGCACGCCGATGGCCCGCTAATCAGTGCTCTTACTATTGGGAACGGGGTAGAATTAAATTCAGGCACTACATTTGACGGCCAAAATGCAAGAACTCTAACTGTAGAGGCTGATGGCTCTACAATATCAGTTGGTGCTTCTGGTATTAGTGTGGCTAGCGTACCAAACGCACTTACGACTGGAGATGGACTTGCTCTAAGTAGCGGAACAACTTACGATGGATCTGCTGCACTTACTTTAACGGTAGATTTAAAAAGCGGTACTGCTCTTAGTTTTTCTTCTGGCGAGCTGCAATGGGATCCCACGGGAGCATCGGCGGGAACCGCAACAATTAATGACACTTTAGTTGTAACGCTGGAAGGCACGCAAAAATCTGTTACTCTTGAGAGTGTAAGAGACCTTATATCAGTAAATACAGACGTGGATTGGATTGATTATGGATCTTCTATATCTACAACATCTTCGCTATCTATGCCGGGAGGCGACGGAGTCCCTAATCAAGCAGTTCAGTATGGAAGTGACATATTCTTCTTCGTCTCAGGGTCTAAAAATGCCAGACAAGGTCAAGATGGTGGCAGCGCGCAGGCAGTTTCTGCGTTTGGTGGTGATTTAGTAGTTAGTGGCGCACTATATGTAGATGAAAACACATTAGTGGTAGATGCAACTAATAATAGAATTGGAATCGGTGATTCTTCGCCTGACCACACTCTTGATGTAGCTGGAAATATCGGAATACCTGCTA
>Ga0066851_10001246_pt1 | contig 12312 bp, 2 predicted proteins | sample ETNtaG_7_FD_65493 | JGI IMG/M metagenome (GOLD analysis project Ga0066851, IMG submission 65493) | Marine microbial and viral communities from oxygen minimum zone, Eastern Pacific Ocean - ETNP201406SV65 | ecosystem: Environmental > Aquatic > Marine > Oceanic | place: Pacific Ocean: Eastern... | reverse complement strand
AATGGTGGACGTCCGATCAGTGCCGGGCTATATATCTATACGATACAGGCGGGCACGTTCAACCAGACAAGGAAGATGATCCTGCTGAAATAGATCCTGACAATAGAACTATGTTGAAAAAGGCCCTGCGATCGTGGGGCCTTTTTCATGTGACGACCTGTGCGTGATTCGCCGATCTTTCATAGGGCGATATTTGGACCTTATTATCCTCATGAAATATTATAATAATTGCAAAATAATTGCGGTTATCAAACTATATAAACTATATTAGAGAAGTTGTTTTGTATATATATAAGGAGCTAAATCATGAATAAAGCAGTCTTTATTCCTTTCATAACATTATCTCTTCTCTCAGCTACGACGATAAATGTTCCCGATGATCATTCCACCATCCAGGCTGGCATCGATGCCTCCAGTGATGGTGATACTGTACTTGTTGCCCAAGGTACCTATGTAGAGAATCTCATACTTCAAAAGGAGATCGTACTTGCCAGTCATGCGGTCAATGATGATCTCACCGATTGGATGGGCAATGAGAACATCCAAAATACGATCATCGTTGGAAATGAGCCAAATGACCCAAAGAAGGGCAGTTGCCTTCAGGTGAGTTATGGCAGCATCGAGCCAACGATCCTAGGGTTCACCTTCCAGGATGGACTAGGAACTTCCATGGGGATCAATGATTGTGGTGTCTACAGGACCGAGACCTCTGGTGGAGCAATATTGGCCTTTCAGGCCTATCCCGTGATCATGTACAATCGTTTCATCAACAACGGTACCTCACAAGTTGGAGGCGGTAATGCCACAGGTGCAGACATCCAGAATGGAGGCGCCATCGGTCAATTTGATACGGATGATGTGGAATTTGATGAGGACAGGGAAAACTCGGGCTATGTGAATTTTGCTGATTTTGATGATGTGGACGAATACATCCTAGAGCGTGCTCTAGGTATGGATGAGTCAAGTTTGTCCCGAGACCGACCAGTGACCATGGTGGTTCAAAATAATTATTTTGCAAATAACAGCAGTGGCAATGGTGAGAGTTTCTATTCCCATGGCTATGGTGGTGATATTGATCTAAGTGGCAGCGTCTTTGAGAATATCGATTGTGAATCTGGCACCGTCAATGATTTTGTCCTGCATTCGTGGGAGGAAGCTGCGACCTACGTTCAGAATGACATTTCCGGTGTATGCATTGAAGAGAATACGTTCTACGTGTCCTCTGACAATGGTGATGATAATAACCTGGGAACTGAGACAGAGCCTCTATTTTCTATACGTCATGCACTCAGTCTTGTCAAGCAGCAGACTGAGGAAGTGACGACCATCCACCTGGAAGCAGGTGTCTACTCAAAAGATCGTAATGGTGAGGTCTTCCCGATCGTTGTTCCGGACAATGTTCACATTATAGGAGACGAGGCTCTGAACACTATCCTGTTCGCAGGCTCAGATGAAGATAATGAGGCAGCGACCATGATCATCAAACCAGTTCAAAATGTACGAATCGCCAACCTGACCCTCAGTGGTGGTTATTCAGAGGGACATGGTTGTACAGGAGGCGGAGGCCTCTTGATCACCGCCGAGGACATGTTCAATCTTGATACACAGAATGGGACCAATATCGCCGATTCATATCCGGTCATTGAGAATGTGATCATTGAGGACAATCACTCACATAATGGTGGTGGGATGGCCTTCTTTCGAGTGAATGGTCCCGTGTTGATCAATGTCAAGATCAGAGACAATGTTGCAACCGCATTTGGAGGAGGTATCTTCTCATTTGTCTCGGAATTTGATATGACAGATGTGGTCATCAAGAGGAATGAGAATTTAGAGGCACAGGGCGGCGGGATGATGCTGGCCAATAGTAGAGGCACATTTGATAACACGACCATAGAAGACAATATTGGTTGTTGCCATGGCGGTGGAATATGGACCAATAATAGCGGTGGCCCAGACAGTTATGGTGGCTGGGTCATGACCAACTCGTCCATCAGCGGAAATACAGCTGGAATGTTCGGAGGCGGGATCAACTTTGCATGGTCACACCCAACCCTTATCAATTGTACGATCAACGATAATACATCAAACTGGGGCGGTGGTGGTATCGATGGCCTCGAATCTGGTTTCACTCTAAAGGAATCCTTGGTCAGTGGTAATTTTTCCTATGGCGGTGGAGGAGGGATCCTCGCATGGGGTGTGGGAGCCGATCCTGTCATTGAAGATTGTATAGTGTCTGAAAATTCAACGGGCAGTAACGGTGGTGGAATCATGCTAAATGGTTGTGATGTCTCTACCATCACACGTACCTCTGTCGTTAATAATGAGGCCTATAACTCTTACGGTGGAATCTATGTCACCGATCAATCAGCGACCATCAATAATGTTACCGTGTATGGTAATGCATCTGCTGGTGGTGGTGGTATAGGTGTGGAAAATGGTGGGCATATCAACCTGACCAATTCAATTGTTTGGGGAAATTCTGGTAATGAGATCATATCATCGGGCGCTACTACCAATGTGAACTACAGTGATGTCCAAGGTGGATATGATGGAGATGAGAACATAGATGAGAATCCGCTTTTTACCCAGACCGCAACTGGAGACTACACTCTCACAGCTGATTCACCATGCATCAACGCTGGAACCGCGGATACGGATGGAGATGGAGTAGATGATATTACCGATTATAATGGTTCAGCTCCTGATATGGGCGCATTTGAGACGAACATACCTGCGGTCACAGGGTTCACATTGTATCCATCAACAGATTATGTTATCCTGACCTGGGATCCAACGACCGAGGATGGTTTCCAATATTATCTTCTAGAACGATCCACGGATGAGGAATTCACGGAGAATATTGTGAGTAATTATGTTACAGACAGTTATTATGAAGATAATGACCTGGAGTTTGACACGGAATATTTCTATAGGGTCTCCTACAATACTGGTGATTGGAGTGAATACTCTGAGGTGCTCTCTGTGACATTGGAAGCAGTGAATGTAGATGATGGGGATCAACTTCCCAAGACCTTTGCTCTTCATCAGAACTATCCGAACCCATTCAACCCGGTGACGAACCTGAGCTATGACCTCCCTGAGGATGCCATGGTGACGATCGCGATCTATGACATGATGGGCAAGGTGGTGAGGACCCTGGTCAATGGCCAGCAGTCTGCCGGTTACAAGACACTGCAGTGGAGCGCCACCAATAATGGTGGACATCCGATCAGTGCCGGACTTTACATCTACACGATACAGGCAGGTGATTTCAGTCAGACCAGGAAGATGATCTTACTGAAATGATCGGTCAGATTATCATTGATTTAAAAGACCCCACGCTTGTGGGGTCTTTTTTTTATGCATCTACCGAGGGTGATTGGGATATTACATGATAGTAATAAAGCGTTAAAAATCCCTTTTTTTATTAAAATATACCTTTTATTTTAAATTTGACTAGGACATAGGCCTGTTCTTATATTTCGGAGAGTCATTGTACTCACGAGGTAAGACAAAATTAATAAATAGCTGATGGCCGTAGGCGCGGTCTATCAATTGCGGAGTTCAACATGAGGGAAAGTTTACTTTTTTCCATCTTCATTCGAGCAGCCCATTTCATGCTTTGGGTCTGCCTGTCCATGGTGTTTCTACTACCATCCACCGATCTCTACGCTCAAGATTCAGATGATGTTGATGATGTTGAGGAATATTGGGGAGACGATGATGAGTATGAGGATGAATACGATGATGAGGATGAATACCTAGATGATGATGAGTATGAGGATGAGGATGAGTACGAGGAAGATGAGGATGAGTACGAGGATGATGAGGATGAGTACGAGGAAGATGAGGAAGAATTAGCAGATGATGCAGAAAACCTAGGATATACGATCGATCTTGCACTGGGGTCACCCAGGTTTACGAATCCAGTCCTCATGGATTGGAATTCCAACGTGGACCTAAGGGCAAGCGTTGAGTTTCCTGTACTGATGCAGGTCATGGGAGCGAGATTTCGATTCGGTGTGGAGGTTGGGTCCTTCAAGTTCGAGAATGCAAAATACAATACGGTAGGCGAGGATGTGATCAATCTCGGTGAGACCTTTAGTGGTGTGACCGCGATGGGTATCGTGTCGTTCCCCGCAGGTCCTGGTAAGATAAAATTTGGAATTGGCATGGTCGGATCCTCTGCTGGTTTCTCCATGGAGGCATCCTATGGTATTCGCATTGGGGGGATGGTAGAACTTCGAGGAGGCATCCGCTCAACAGAGACCCTGATGGCAAAGACATCAGAGTCAGTCGAGATAGGTCGTGCTGGTTGGATGGATGGTCAGATCGTCCTAGGCGTGAATCTATAATAAATTTTTGGATATTGAATAAATGCATCCACTGAGAAATAGCATTAATAGCCCCATGAACATTTCACTCAGGTATCTTTATATATTGGCCATGTGTCTTCTTACCCGGTCAATGGCCCAAACGATTGACATAAGACTGGCCAATAATAATACTTTTGGTACGAATGACCGCGGGTCATACAATACCAATGTCTCAACAGTGGATAACGGTGGTGTCACAGGTGGTATAGTCGTTTTGGTCACTGATGCGACTGTTGACGACGACTATAAGGTCTATGTCCAGTACCACACGGGTAATGCGGACAACGCAAACCAGTGGTTTTCTCAACAGATCAATGAGGCTGGAAATACAAAGATCTCCATCGGCAGTGATGGTACCGCAACCCAGTACATACCCCACGCCGCGATAGAAGCGTCTGATGATTGGCAGGGTGATGACTACGATGGAAACGTGACCTGGATCATTGTGAATGATGACCTTGACGATGACGATGAGCCTAATACCGCAAGTGTGACCCAGCACTATGAGACCTATGACTTTGACATGATCGTTCCTACCATCTCGGATGCGACGATCTCTGCGACCAAGGACGCCCCATTCAATCAGACCTATCCTCACTATGCGAAAGAGGATGACCAGATGAAAATTGTCTTTACCTCTAGCGAGGCAATTAGTACTCTGACCGGTAATTTCCATGGAAATTCCAATATCTCTGCACAGAGCCTTGACAGCACATCTCCATTCGCCACGATCGATGCAAAGAATACCATGCCAGATGGTGCCACCGTAACATTTGCCTTTATATTGAAGGATGCCAATGGTAATGCCGCCACAGTCACGGCCACAACGGACAATTCTAGTATCATAACAGACTTTACCCCGCCAAATCTGAATACCGGAGAGACATACTACGTTGCGATGGCCACTGGGCAGGGAGATTATTATGCGAAAAGTGGTGACCAGGTCACCCTGACCATCAAGGCAAGTGAGACACTCGTTCAGGGTAATTTTGATAATAATGGTGCCACGGATGAGAGCGCGTACATGGTGTTCAATATCGGTACTGAGACCGATGTCACTGTCTCGCCAGCGCTATCAGGGATCAGTGGTTCAAATAGCTCAGAATTCTCTGCCACTGTAACACTTACAGATGATAACGAGACATCAAATACTTATGTGAATTATACTATTACAGGGATCTATGATAGAGCAGGTAACGAGACCAGCATTACAGCAAATATCCCTACCGTCAATGACCAGGTATATTATGATAGTACGGACCCTACTGTAAATACAATGGTCCATCAAACGCCTGATGCCAATGCCAACCCCAATCCTTACAAAGCAAAGAACGGAGACGCGGTCAAATTATATTTTGGAACGGAAGAGGTCTTGGACTATAACTGGGATGATGGTATCAACACCCAGCCTACCATGACATTCCAGGGAGGTAACGGCACAGGAAATATATTCAACGCGTCCACCATCTCCAATGGCGACAACCTTCAAGAGTTCACCGCAACTCTTGATAATGTCTCAGGTCTGAGTGATGGGCGATTAAATTTCTCATTATCATTTAGAGATTTATCTGGCAATGCGGGTACTGCAGTAACTGGTCTCTCATCAGGCAGAAGGGTACATGTTGATAATACAAGCGCGGGACTGGACAATCTACAGATCGCCTCAAGTTCAACAAGTGATGATGACTTTGCCAAGCCAGGAGAGACGGTCACTGTCACCATCGACGCGGATGAAGAATTGAGAAATCTTTCACAGTATGATATCACTGGCTATGATGATGGTATTTCAGGAACGATAGGAGGAGTGGCGGCCGATGTTGATCTCCAGGCCGGTACAGGTGGAGAGGTCTGGATCCTATCCGCGACAATGGGTGATGCCCACCCTGAGGGTCTTTTAGAATTCTCAGCGACACTCACAGACATGACAGGCAACACGACCGTTGTCACTCAGGCTGATATAACGGACGGCAGTACAGTGACATATGATAAATCAGCTCCTACTATTGTCAGTGCATCGATCATATCTGATAATACCAACACCACATGGGCAAAAGAGGATGATGTGGTAACGTTGGAGTTTGAGGTAAATGAGACTCTAAAAGAGAATCCGACCGTGACCATTGCAGGGGCAGCGGGGACTCAACTGAGTGTAGATGCGAAGACCTACACCTATACCATCGATGTGGCTGAAGGGACACATGAGGAGAATGTGCTGGTCACTAACCCCAACGTGAATTTTACGATAGATTTCACCAATGAGGCCAATATAGCAGGGACCCAGTACACGCATGAGAGTGATGGGGTCACTGGAACTGTGACCATAGATTATACGCCTCCAACCTTGACCAATGTATATATCAAATCAGATAATTCAGTGGACACTTCCTATGCAAAGTCTGGAAGTAATGTCACGCTAAAGTTCAAAGGGGTTGACGCACTGAGCTCAGGATTGATGAGGGATGACCTCGTGGTCACATTTGATGATGGTAATCCAGCAGGTGCTCTTCAAACGACTGAGAATGGTGATGCCACAGACGAAGACTGGACCGCTACCGCTGAGTTGGGAACGGGAGTCCGTGAACAATCACTAACCTTCCGTGTTACTGGCTTCAAGGATCTTGCGGGGAATGAGGGGACCGCAGTGACCGCTCTTTCTGGTGGATTGGATGTCACCTATGATGAGACAGTTCCACGATTGTCTGGGCTTACCATGACATCGGACAATGACAACAGCGATCAGTTGTCCATGGTCGGCGACGCCGTGGCAATGGTCATTACCGTAAATGAAACGGTAGAGGCTAACGGTATTCAAATTCCAGCAGTGACCATTGCAGGTCGTACCTCCACAGATGGGGATGTGACAATTCGCAATGCCGCAAATAATGGAGATGCCTCACAGGGTGATCTGGTCTTTACCGCGAACTATACAATGCAGACGGATGATACGGAGACCGATTCCATCGAGTTTCAGGTGGCATTTACAGACCTGGCGGGTAATGTAGGTACGGCGATAACCTCACTCATCAGTGACCAAGGTGTCAGTTTTGATAAGACATCTCCAGATTTTACTAATACGGCCATTAGCTCCAGCATACACATTGAGTCAGACAATGACTATGATGATGACGGTGCGATCGCTACAGTGACAGATGTGATAACGCTTACATTGACATCTGCAGAAGCATTAAAAACCTCTACCAAGCCAACCGTGACAATTTTGGGAGTAAGCGCAAATGTGAGTCCTGATGGTGACAATAAGATATTTACAGCAACTCATACGATCACTGGGAGTGAGGCAGGTATCACAAATAATCAGGTAATATATTTTAATGTCGCGGCTGGATACACTGACGAAACTGGTAATGTAGGGTCTGCCGTTACCCAGGCCGCAGCATCATTTGAGAATGCCGATCTTGTCTCCACCGATGGGACCTATGTCCTGTATGACATCACCGCGCCCGTCTTTGACCCGGTCAGGATCAGGTCCAGCAATGCCAATGACACGACTCTGGCTGTTGCGGGGGAGACCATCACCCTCACTATGGTTTCAGATACCCCGATCAGGACCGATACGAAACCAACGATCACCATAGCGGGTAACACTATCGCTGATGGCAGTATTACCAGAGCCTCGAATACAAAATTTGTTGCTACCTATGACATGCAGAACAATTCGAATGATAATGCCTATGATGACCCTGATACTAAGATCCCGATACGAATAACCGCCTATGATGATGTCGCAGGAAACACAGGAGATGCGGTGACCAATACCTCTGACCCCACCACTAGCTATGTTATATATGACAATACTGACCCTGACCTTCAGCAGGTCACCATCGCCTCTAACGCAGATGACTCTGATCCCTCATTGGCGATTCCTGGAAGTACGATCACGCTTCAATTCATAGCGGATGAGGAGATACAAGAGCCAACGGTCACCATTGTAGGAAGGCCTCCTGATGATCTGACAGGTACGAACAATAATAAGACATGGACGGCGACCATTGTCATGCTTGAGGATGATGATGATGCTGTCGATCCAATACCATTCTCTGTGGCCTATTCGGATCTTGCAGGGAATGATGGAGCAGACTATGATCAGACCGGTACAACAGATGGGTCCAGCATTAGTTTTGACAAGACAAAGCCAACTCTGAGTGCTATCTATATGAGATCTGAGAGTTCGGACAGCAAAGATAGTACCTACATCAACCCAGATAATAACATAAGCCTTCGCTTCAAGGTCAGTGAGCCGCTTGCTGCGCTGGATATCTACATCAACAATGAGAGAGGAAGGTACCCGTCGGTTGTTGGCGATCCAATTACGATCACCAAACTAACGGATTGGACCGGAGTATTTGAAAAATGGAAAGCAAGCTACACCATAACTGACGCGACGGACGATAACGATGGTGAGGGTGCCGTAATAGGTTTTACCATAGATTTCACCGATCTCAATGCCTATGCAGGAACCCAGGTCAATGAGACCACTGACGATAAATATGTGACCTTTGACAAGACAGATCCTACGGTAGAAACTTTCACCTATCTATCGAATAATGGAACGACCACTCTTGCAAAATTAAATGATGACATAACGGCAAGCTTGACCGCAAGTGAGTTGATCCAGGCCCCGGTCATGAAGATCAGTGACACTGCAGTGACAGAGACACAGGACGGAACCGATAGGTCATGGACCGCTACACATGAAATGGTCGCAGACAATGACGAGGGACAGATCGAACTGAATCTGATCAGTTTCATGGATTACGCAGGTAATACCGGCACTGCTAGAACCACAACAACGAATGATGTCTACGTAACCTATGACCAGACCGCACCGGTGCTTAGAGTTGTCAGTGTCTCCAGTGATAATAACTATAGCAGCCAGACAATGGCAAAAGAACAGGACGTCGTGACGATAACACTATCTACGACAGACAGTGATAATGTAGGAGAGAATATTTCAGAGCCTACCATAAGCATGCTTGGTAGTACTGATAATGTGACCATAGCTGTCGGTGGCAATGCGAAGACTTGGACCGCGACCAAGACAGTCGTGTCTACGCATGATGAGGGAGAGGTTCAATTCTCGATAACCTACACTGATCTTGCTGGGAACTCTGGTGCATCCGCCGCAACGGCAGTGGCACAAGATGCCGATGGGAATGTCACTGTTGATCTTACAAAGACAGATGTCTCTTCATTGACCCCGAACCTGAACGATGCATCAGACTCTGGTGTGGATAATTCTGATGATCTTACCAGCGTGACCAAACCGACGTTTAGCCTTTCGGGGCTTACCGATGTGCCTGTCAGTGCGTCAAATGATTCCATCTACATTGTCGTGGGGACAGACACAACGATTCGATCGAAGGTGAATTCGAATGAGATGACATTCACTATTCCAGCGGATAAGGCCCTATCAAATCAAAATGCTGCATATGCAGTCACGGTGGTAACAAAGGATCTAGCAGGAAATCTGTCTGATCCGTCCAACACCTTGAGCCTTAGGATCGACACCCAAGGTCCTGACTTGGGATTTGATCTTGACCTAATAAAAGAAGACGACTCTGGATTCAGCGACCAAGACAATAAGACAAATGTCAGGACACCTAGGTTCAGGGTAGCGGCACTTCCCGCGGGAAAGAGATCGCTTGTGGATATCTATTATGATACAGACTCCGATACGGATGTCCTGGCCGGTAGTTATCGACTATCTCAGCCCATTGTGGACACCCTTGAGATCACAGGCCTATTGTTGGATGATACCTATACCTTCTCGTATTTTGTGACGGACTCGGCGGGTAACCTTTCATCTGAAAGTGGTACCACGCTCATTGCCATTGATTCATCATCATCCGCAACTCCATCTGCTCCTGATCTTGATGCGGGCTCTGATAAGGGTACACTCAATACAGATGACCTGACCAATCTTTCAACTATTCAGTTTCTTGTCACTGGCCTCTCTGAAACTGATAGTGTCCATATAAAAAATTCTTCTAATATTATTGTAGGTGGAGATCTGGTCGCTGCTGATGCAACCTCTTCTACCGTCACTGTTGAGGGTGCTACTACTGATACCTACAAGGCATACGCCACTGATGAGTCTGGTAATGTGTCTGTGGTCTCAGATGGCCTTTTGGTCACGATTGATCAAGACCCAAGAGATGTAGATGGTCTAAAAGTAAACGAGGATGATGACTATTCTGATGATGGTGAGATAGAGCCCGTGGTCATCGATCTTGACTCTGGTTCTGATGCAGGTGCATTGGACAATGATCAACTCACCAATAATATCACGCCAAGTTTTACGCTTACTCAACTTACCGCGACGGATTCTATCTTTCTTTACTGGGGTACGGACTCATTGAAAGGATATGTCTCATCCGGAACGAGTCATGAATTCACAATTCCAGATAGTAAAGATCTGGCAGATGGTGCACATGTCTTTACAATGAGGTCAAGAGACTACGCTGGCAATTTATCTGGCGCTTCAAATGCCCTGACCCTAAATATTGATACCGAGGCATATACACTTTCCTCAAGCCCTGACCTGTTGATCGAGCATGATGCTGGAATATCAGGAACTGATGACATCACCAATGTCAGAGTCCCTGGTTTTGAATTATCTCAGTTGTCCTCGAAGAGAGAACTTGTAGAACTCTATGTAGACGGCGTGCTTGTAACCAGTGGTAGAAAAACATTAGATGTTTTGACGGACACACTAACGATTCCCAATGGCTCTAGGTTGGATGAGGGAACCTACTCCATTACATATGTTGTTGTTGATTCTGCGGGTAACTCATCTTTAGCAAGTACCGCCACTTCAGTAGAGATCGATTTTACGGCCCCAGGAGCACCAACTGTCCTTGATCTTAATTCTGATGATGATACAGGAATATCTGACTCAGATGATCTAACAAATGCCACAACAATGCGAATTAATACTTCGAGCCTAACTACGGGTGATTTTGGGATCGTTTATAAGGTGAATGCTGCGCTTGATACTACACTGGTTGATTCCCTGATCGTTCCAGATGATGGGTCATTGACCTATACGGTCACAAATGATGAGGATGGAACATTTAATTTCTTCGCGGTTGCTCAGGATACGGCAGGGAACAGGTCTGCGAATTCAGTATCCACGTCCATCCAAATTGACCAGACCGCTCCAGACGTTACAGGAGTGGCCATTGACCTAGATGATTCGTCTGACACAGGTGTGAAGAATGATGACGGACTGACCAATGATACATCACCATCATTCACAGTGTCTAACGTTACGTCTACGGATTCTATTTTTCTATTCTTTGAAGGATTACAAAATCAAAAACTCAAAGCATCAGCAACAACGGTGTCATTCACAGGTGATGTATCGGTAGATGGTACATATGCAGTCACCATCAAGTCAAAGGACATAGCAGGCAATCTATCTGATGCTTCTACTTCATTACCCTTTAGGTTGGACGCGACCCCATTTGTATCAGCGTCAGGGCCAGACCTGATTCCGGTCTATGACAGCGGCATGTCAGACATTGATAACATAACAAACGTTAGGGTGCCACAGTTCGAGATCATTCAGTTGCCTTCGATCGCAGACTCATTGAATCTATATGTACAGTCTGGGATCACAAATCAACTGTCTAACACCTCACGCAAGATTTACAATGTCACGAAGGACACGCTCGTTGTTCCTATAGAAAATCAGTTAGGAACGGGCTCATATGGGATTTCCTATACTGTCATTGATTCAGCGGGGAACACCTCCATTCCAAGCGACACATTGATAGTCAACATTGATTTTACTGCGCCGGATGTTCCAGGAACACCAATTTTGGAGAGTAGCTCTGATTTCGGTGAATCAACCTCCGACAAGATCACGAATGATGACAGGATCAGTGTGACCCTGGCAGATATTCTAGATGGA
>Ga0066851_10001243_pt1 | contig 12336 bp, 10 predicted proteins | sample ETNtaG_7_FD_65493 | JGI IMG/M metagenome (GOLD analysis project Ga0066851, IMG submission 65493) | Marine microbial and viral communities from oxygen minimum zone, Eastern Pacific Ocean - ETNP201406SV65 | ecosystem: Environmental > Aquatic > Marine > Oceanic | place: Pacific Ocean: Eastern... | reverse complement strand
CCCGAACCTTTCCGATGGTTAGGTGTTCAAATAACTAGTTCAATGATGAAACGTTCCGATCGCAACGAAGGACGCCGCGGATTGTGGCTTAAACTACTGGACCGATTTGGGATCGGATTCGACAGTTAGAATTTACTTATGAGCGAAAACTATCGAAAACTCTCATTTTGGCACGATACTTTTCCCGGAGATCTCACACCTCGTTCACCTTTACCCGGGGACAGAAATGTTGATATAGCAATTATTGGTGGTGGCTTCACGGGGCTATGGACCGCTTGGCATTTGAGTTGTCTTGATGCATCTTTGCGAATAGTAGTAGTAGAAAAAGACATTGCTGGATTTGGTGCCTCAGGGAGAAATGGCGGGTGGGCCTTAGGAGAATTTGGTGTCAGCCCGATGGATATCGCCAAAGCTTCTTCAACGGATGCAGCGTTACGTCAAATGCGTGCTCTTTATAAAGCTGTTGACGATATCGGACGGATAGCAAACGACGAAAACATTGACTGCCATTATATGAAAGGCGGCTCAATAGCTTGGGCTCGTAATAAAGGGCAGCTGGATCGAATTCGCTCTGCTGTTACTGCTCGCCAAAAACTTGGCTTAACTGAAGAAGAAGTTCGTTTCCTCGGCCCAGACGAAGCTCGTTCACTCGGAAACGCGACCAACGTTCTTGGCGGTCGGTTCCTTGCCCCTGTAGCTGCTTTAAATCCAACTCGCCTAGTTCGCGGGCTTGCTGAGGCTTGTGAACGTCGTGGGGTCACCATTTATGAGGAAACTTCTTGCTTGGCAATTCGCTCGGGAAAAGTTGTTACAGATAAAGGTTCTTTGGAAGCAGAAGTCATCGTTAGAGCTACAGAAGGGTACACCGGACAGATACGTGGACAACGAAGAGCGGTAGCTCCTATATATTCCCTCATGTTTGCGACCGAACCTATTTCTGAAGAGGCCTGGGAAGAAATTGGGCTTTCAAATCGCCCAACATTTAGCGACGCTCGACTGATGACTATATATGGGCAACGTACAGCGGACGGGAGAATAGCTTTTGGCGGTCGAGGGGCACCATATGTTTTTCGGTCCAAGCTGGATTCAAAAACTGAACAATTATCTAACGTGCACGAAACGAATATCGCTACTTTGAAATCTCTATTTCCGGTTCTTGCTGATACTGAAATTACTCATCGGTGGGGTGGGCCTTTAGGCATTGCACGTGACTGGTGGCCGTCAGTCCTCTTTGATCAATCCTCCGGTTTGGCTTCTGCTGGTGGTTACGTTGGAGATGGAGTAGCTGCTTCAAAATTGGCAGGCCACACTCTGGCTGAATTGATACTTGGGCAACAAACAGAACGAACTGACCTTCCAATTGTTGGGCATCATTCTCGTCGTTGGGCTCCTGAACCTTTCCGCTGGTTCATGCTAAACGCTGGTTTACAGTTAGCAGTTTCTGCAGATAACGCTGAGGTTCGCACTGGAGAACTCACGTGGCGTGGCAGTCTTATAGAAAGTCTCAGGAAATAACTCTGAATTGAACTAACGCCCGGAATTTGCTGCCGTACCTGTCTTCATTTTTTCATTTATGTCAAAGAGGTAACAAACAACTTCTCGGTCATCTAGTTCATCCCAAGTTTCTTTTGTGGGGTGCAGGAAACCGATTTCATAGATTGAATATTCATATGCTTGACCCACGAATGGTTCAAAAGCTTGATAGCAAAGTTCGACGGAATCTTCTTGAATGAACACCAGTGGGAAGTCGCCATCAGGAAGTTCAGTTACTGCATAAATCTCATTTAAATGTGGTTCGTCGCAATCAACAATGTCAACGTTGGTTACTTCTTCTCCAAAAACGGAATCAGCAAAACACTGGCCAACTTTTAGCGAAAAGACATTATTTTGGGAACAGCCGAATGCGAATAAAAGAACGACAAGAAATCCATAAATTTTTTTCATATCCTATGATTTCATGATCTGGTTTTTAAATCAACCCCCCCTATTGGCTGAACATGCAGTCATCATCTAGTTTGCGTACATGGGTATTGATGTTCTCTCTAACGCTCGTTCTGTAGGACCTTCTCTCTCAGAACGATCAGAAATTATTGAAACACAACGCCGCCTACCAGAAGACGTAGTTTCTGATCTTCGAAGTGCTGGCCTTTTCCGGCTATTCGTTCCTAAAAGTTTAGGTGGACCAGAAGTTGACGTTGAAACAGCTGTTACTACTATTTCTGAAATAGCGCGACATGACGGTGGATCTGGATGGTGTGTAATGATCGCTGCAACAACTTCTCTTTTAGCTGGGTTTTTACCTGAAGAGCATGCCCAGGTTATATATGGCCCTAATAATGCTTGTACTGGAGGTTTCGCAGCTCCAGTTGGTAAAGCCACCATTGTTGATGGTGGTCTTTTAATAACTGGAACATGGGAATGGGGATCCGGTACTCAGCATTGCACATGGGTTGGTGGCGGAACTCGCCTATTTGGAAAAGATGGGAAACCTTTTAAACGTGAAGATGGTTTATTTGCTCCCTTTGTTTATATGGATCCTAACGACATCGAATTTTTAGATAATTGGCACGTAACTGGGCTTGCCGGGTCAGGGTCAACTGATTATTGCGCCAGTGAAGCTTTTGTGCCTGAAGGTCGTTGGGTGCAACTAACAGATGCGAATCCTCGTCTGGACGGCCCACAATGGCGCTTTCCTTTCTATGGCATATTGGCGGCCGGAGTCGCTGCAGTAGCTATTGGTTTACTAGATGGAGCGGTATCGCGTTTCAAAGAAATCGCTATTGCGAAAAATCCTCAAGGTTCAAGTCGCACTCTTGCAGAGCGTGCTTCAGGGCAAACTATTCTTTCCATCGCTGAAGCGACCGTTAGGTCTTCACGAGCATTCTTATTAGACGCTCTTGGAACAGCATGGGACACTGCAATCAAAGGTGATTCGTTGACGATAGAGGACCGTCGTAGTATCCGTCTCGCATCTTGTGATGCTGCTCAAAGGTGCAGTGACGCTCTTGTCAATCTTGGACGCGAGGCAGGTGGAACGGCTGTATACCTTAGAGAACCGCTTCAAAGATTCGTCCGTGATGGACAAGTTGCCTCTACTCATGCAATGGTTGCACAACGTATATATGAATTAACTGGACGACTAGCTTTAGATCTAGAGACTGATACCACGTTGCTGTGAGGCTTACACATGGACTTTGAATACCTTCACTTTGACTATGACGAAGACGTACTTGTAGTCACAATTGATAAAGCAGGTGATCCGCTTAACAAGGTTGACGGACAGATGCATCATGAATTAACTAACCTTTTCCCACGTTTACAAGCTGAAAGAGACGCGAGAGCAGTCCTTTTAACTGGGACTGAAACCGCTTTTACCGCCGGTGGAGATTTTGCTTGGTTTCCGGAACTAAACAAGCCTGGCGCGTCAGCGGATATACGACTTGACGGTAAATCTTTAATTTGGGATCTACTTGATGTTCATCTGCCTATTGTTTCAGCGATAACAGGGCATGCTATTGGTTTGGGCGCAAGTATCGCGTTGCTGTCAGACATTGTCGTTATGGCAGAAACAGCACGTTTAGCTGACCCGCACGTTCAAGTCGGAATTGTTGCTGGGGACGGTGGTGTTATTGCTTGGCCGTTAGCTATCGGCCCTATGTTGGCAAAACGATTTCTCTTAACCGGTGATCCGATCTCAGCAGAAGAAGCAACACGAATTGGTTTAGTGGCTGAAACTGCACCTGATGCAGAGTCGTGTCGAGCGGCTGGTTTGGATTGGGCCAAGCGGCTTGCCGCTGGAGCTCCTCTGGCTATTCAATACACGAAACAATCTATAAACACTTGGATTAAACAGACCGCGGGAGCTGCTTTTGATCTTTCTACTGCTCTTGAAACCGCAACTTTTTCATCTTCTGACCATAAAGAAGCTTTAGCAGCTTTAGGAGAAAAACGCTCACCGAAATTCACCGGTAAATAAACACGGAAAGCATTGCTATGAAAGAAGAAAAACTTGACTTACTTGAGGGTTTAATGACCACTCGAGCGATGAGGAGATACAACGAGAAACCGGTTTCGGAAGAAGACATTTGGACCTGTCTTGCTGCTGCCGTTCAAGCTCCAAGTGGTGGCAATATTCAGCCCTACCAATTTTTAATTGTGCAAGATCCCAATCTTCGTTTTGAATTAGCAAAGATTTACCGTAAAGGCTGGAAACGTTACGAACCTGCTATTGCTCCGACAGAATTTCCAAATGATGCGGTTCGAGAAGGGTGGGAGCGCAATAATCGTGCCACCGTTCATTTAGCAGAAAATCTTGAACACGTTCCTGTACATGTGCTTGTCCTAATGCCATCAATTGATATGACCGTCTACGATGATGAAGGTCCGATGCCAGTTGGGCCCACTCATGCTTCGGTGTATCCCGCGGTGCAGAATTTTATGTTGGCCGCTCGTTCGTTAGGGCTTGGTACCTCGTTAACAACTTTGCACAGGATTTATGAAGATGATGTTCGTGATCTTTTAAATATTCCTGAACGGTATGAAGTTCTTGCTCTTTTGCCTTTAGGTCATCCCACAGGTAAATGGGGGGTAGCACCACGTCATAGGGGCGCTGACAAAATTACTTCGTGGGATCGTTTTAGTGAGAAACGAGATCGTGAAAAGTAACAATCTTCGAATCGGTTTATCAATTCCCCCTTCGGGGTTTGCCTCTTATGAAGATGCCGTCAATTATGTAGCTGCTGCTGCAGAGTCCGGTCTAGATCATCTAATTACTGCTGATCATGTAGCTTTTCAGGGTGGCCGCGGAATTGATGGCTTGACGTTAGTTTCGTGGCTTGCTGGTTTACAGCCTTCTCTTGACGTCTATGTAGGTGTGTATCTGTTGGCGCTCCGTCATCCCGTTACGGTGGCGCGTCAAATATCTACTTTGTCAGATCTGTCTCCAGGCCGTCTCACTTTTGGAGTTGGTGTAGGTGGTGAAGACCGTCACGAAATGGCAGTTGTTGGAGTTGATCCTGCTACTCGAGGTAGACGCACTAACGAGGCTTTGAGGATTTTACGTCCCCTTCTTAAAGGTCAAAAAGTTAACCATCGTGGAGAGTTTTATTCTGTACCAGATGTTTCAATTTTTCCCGTGCCTTCTCCTCCTGTACCTATCACTATTGGTGGACGTTCTGATGCTGCGATAACTCGGACTGGTATTTTCGGTGATGGTTGGCTTGCTTGTTGGTGTTCTCCTGAACGATTTTCGACCGGAGTGCTTAAATCTGAAGAAATCGCTAATGAAAACGGAAGAACTGACGTTAGTTGGCGACATGGTTATCAAATCTGGATCGGTTTTGGTGATACTCCTGAGGAAGGGAAGAAACTTCTTGGCCCGGCTATGGAACGTTTTTATGGAACTTCTTTTTCATTTTTTGAAAAGTATTCTCCTGTTGGTTCCCCCAGTGATATTGCTCAATGGTTGAAACCTTTCATCGAGTTCGGAGCCAAGGACTTAAATATTGCCCCCATTGCTTCCTCCCCGTCAGAAGCAATTGCTGGTATGGCAGAGCTACGTCAGATATTGGTCTCTTAGTAAACTGATTTACTTAACAATTGGGAGAGGGCTGCCTACTGGTGGCATGGTTTCAAGTGGGCCCAGAACTGTTAATTGGTCATCTGATTCAATAACGAGGTCCTCGTTGACTTTAAGAGATGCACCTTCTCGGATCACTGTTGTTATTTCTGCTCCTTCTAACAACTTGAGGTCTCCGATTTTTTTATTAATAAGACCGGAGTCAAGGCCTTCTGGAAAAATAGTGTACTGACGTAGTGCCGCTTCAGGTAAAAGAGCTGATTTCACTCCAACTTCATCTATAGCTTGACCCACTGCCTGAGTTCCTGTCCGTAAATGTTGCGCCAACTCTCCAGCGAGGCGAAGTGATTTCCCGGGATTCGTATTTGTTCCCGCTAAGAAGAACAAAGCGTTAACTCGTTCACCAGCTCCACCCCAAGAAGCAGGAATGCGAATTCCTTTTGCCGACCGAACGATAACAAGAAGGTCTCTTTCGATACTTTCAAAAAATGCTACTGGTGTGGCTGTTGGATGGTCTTTTGACGGCTGAATCCATAGCGATCCAGTTTCAAGAAATTGTTCTGTTACTTCTTCGTTTTCTAACCCAATTTGTTGGGACAACACTGTCGCAGCGCGACTTGCTGCTTCAGCTATGTCGGCTTCTTCTGGAGCTGATAAAACAGAAGCTCGGGCTATAAGGCCAGCATAATCATCTGCATCACGCAAACCGTGCCCCGCCATAGCGGCGCTTATTTCTCTATCAAGTCCCCGGTCGGCTTCTCTACCCCAACGTTCAAAAACATGACGTATAGCTCCAGCTCTCTTAGTGCGACCTGTGGCGTAGAAATGATGCCAAGTCCATGCAACCGCTGTCACAACGAGAACAAAGATTTGTGGAGTGGGGCCTAGTTGCCAGATGAGATAAATCGAAATAGCTAGTCCCGCGAATTGGGTGAAGGGATAAAAGGGCGCACGAAATGACGGTGCATATGATTGGATTTGAGAGGCCCTCAAAACGAGAACGGCTAAATTCACTAATCCAAGAGTCAGCAAGACAAAAGCGCTTGCAAGTTTCGCTATTGCTTCTGCATCAAATACCAATACAACAATTGCTATGGCGACGCCGGTCATAATTACACCAACTGCTGGAGTTCCGAATTTATTTATTTTCCCCATATTTTTTGGAAGCAAACCATCTCGTGCCATTGCCATTGGGTAACGTGCCGCGGCAAGAATGCCTGCATTCACTGCGGAGGCAAATGCTGCAAGAGCTGCTACGACAACAAGCCCGACCCCAAATGGGGGAAGAATCGCTTCTGCAGCAGAATGAATTGGGGCAAGGTCGTGGTGTAATTCTTCAGGCGGCAACACTGCTATCGCCACTAAAACACCCAGGGTGTATAGCAATGTGGCGACTGCTAAAGAGGTCGCCATGCCTAAAGGTATGCGTAAAGAGGGGTCTTCTACTTCTTCAGCTGCGCTCGCTACTTTCGTTAACCCGCCGTAAGAAACAAAGACAAGACCTACTACAGCCATTACTCCTGATCCGCCAGTGGTGAAAAATGGTTCAAGGTTTGAATCTGTGATTCCTTGTGCTTTTATTTCAAAGAGGCCATCAACGACGAACCATCCCATTACAGCAACTACAAAACCTACTAATACGAGTTGTAGCGAAGCGCTGGCTTTTGATCCGACAACGTTGATGATGGTGAAGAATGCGATCAAAATTAATGCAAGGTTCTTTGAATTCACATCCACGATAAGAATGAGGTAGGCGCTCATACCTACCATGGCAAAAGCATCTTTTAATACAAGCGATAACCATGTCCCAAAACCTGAGACGGTTCCAATAGCTGGCCCAAGTGCCCGTTCTAAGAAGTAGTACGCTCCTCCGGCTTTCGGTAAGGCAGTGGAGAGTTCTGCGACGCTTAGCATGGCTGGGACTGCTAATACTCCTGCTATCAGATAAGCAAGTATCGCTGCTGGTCCAGCTTTTGCTGCAGCTATTCCTGGGAGCAGAAAAAGCCCAGATGAAAGCATGGCGCCCGTTGAGAGTGCGAACACGTGACGAAGCGCCAGTGAACGAGTCAGTTTTCCTGATTTTTCTGCCGCCATTCACCAACTCTAGAACACAATCCGCCTAATGAGAAATAGCGGTAATCAACTTAACGCTTGAAGGAAGTCAATTATTAATTCATTGACTTGTTCGGCTGCCTCTTGTTGTATCCAATGACCTACATTCGGAAGAATTGTTGAACTGTGTAACTTTGGAAGAGATTCTGGAAATCCTGCAATTGCTGAAGCGCCTAACATGGTGGGACCGTCTTTCTCTCCTCCAATAAATAATGAAGGTTGATAAATTGGCGCACCATGCCATGCTCTGAAATCGATCCAATCTTGATCCACGTTTCGGTAGCGATTAAGTCCTCCGGTAAATCCTGCTTTGGCGAATTCTTCAGCGTAGAAATTTAAATCTTCTTCTGTCATCCAGTCCAATGGTTTAGTTGGGAAGGAAAATCGGTCTCCTAATAAGCTGCCAGATGCGACGAGTCCCATAGGTTTTTCGTTAGGGCCCAGCGGTGGGCGGTCTCCGGAAGCAGAAAAATAAAATCCTTCTAACCATCGTTTTGGGTCGGCAGCAATTTCTGCTTCAGCGCGGCCTGGTTCTTGAAAGTATTCAATATAAAATTCTTCGTCTCCGCCTATGAAACGAAATATGTCTGTGGGGCGATGACTATTCCTAGGAGAAAATGGGACACTAAGTAATGCCACCGCAGTAAACATATCTGGTCTTAATTGGGCGGCTGATGAAGCGATAGGCGATCCCCAGTCATGACCAATGATTGTGGCGGTTGATTCCCCGAGAGCTTCAACCACTCCTACACAATCTCCTGCAAGGTCCATCAATCGGTATGCTTCTGTCGCTTCTGGCGCTTCTGAAGATCCATAACCTCGTACATCTATTGCCGCCGCCCGGTAACCGACTTTAGCTAAAGCGGGTAGCTGGAAACGCCACGAATACCATGATTCGGGAAACCCATGAACGAAAAGTACTAGTGGCCCCTCGCCGATTTCGGCGACGTGGATGCGGCAACCATGAGCATCAACATCATGGTGTTTTAAATCAGCACTGATGAACATCTTTACCTTCCAATCATTATTTATAGAGGCTACGTGAAAGAACTTTTGCTTTTATTATTTAGGACTTTAGTCCCGATGACTTGAAATAAATCCTCTTTATGTCCTACCGTGATTAAAAGGTAACTGTTAAGCAACTATCTAAATACTCAGAATTGGTACTGTTATGAACGAAAAAATTGCAACTTTCTTTAAAAACACTTTTGAGCGACGTGATGCACGAATACTTTCTGTAATTGTCATTCTTGGGTTAATTGCGGGAATCGTCATTGCCACTACTAGGGGTGGAAACTCTAGTGAAACAAGTCTTAGCGACGGGCTTAACGGTTTATCTCCAGTAACAGATTACGTATTTCAACCCAATGACTCGTTAGGGCCCGACCCTTTCGGACCATCTTTTGCAAACTACACACTTGAAGTACCAACTGAAGAACTTTCAACTGGAACCGTCAGTTCTGATTCCACTGGTTTATACGGGGGAACTGGAGAGAACTCTTGTGATGTAGAGAAAATGATTGACTTTCTTATGAACAATCCGGATCGTGCCGCAGCTTGGGCTGGTGTGCAAGGTATCGCGGTTGATGAGATCCCAGATTATTTACGATCGCTAACCGCGGTAGTGCTTCTTGAAAACACGCTGGTAATCAATCATGGATACTCAGGTGGAGAAGCGACTCCGTTCCTCGCTGTTCTTGAAGCCGGAACAGCAGTACTCGTTGATGATGATGGCATTCCTCGTGCACGTTGTGCTTGCGGTAACCCACTTACACCGCCAGAAGATCCACCAACCACAGAAGAAACAACAACAACATCAACATCAACAACGACAACCGAACCTGATATAACAACCACTGAATCGGATTGTCCAATATTTGATGGCGAACCTCCTTACGGTATAACGCAAGAATCAGATGGTAAATGGACCTTACACACTCCGGAAGGGCGATTTGTTTGGGCCCCAACCGTGCCAGGCTGGCATTCAATACCAGACGACGGCAACATTTACCCGACAGAATCTGATGTCCCCGGCTACGACGAAGAATGTTGGCCTTGCCCACCGGAAAGCAATGGTGACGGCACAACTCCTTCATATGAAAAAGGAGGAGATAACAATTATAAATCAAGTTTAGAAATGCTTGAAAAAGAAGGCAAAGAACGGACTGAAAAATACGTTGTTATTGAAGTTGGCCTAACTGTCTCTGGAACAACTACCACAGAAGATTCAAATACCGACGACGACCCTGAAGTTGACGAACCAACGTTTGATACTGAAGAAATAGATCCGGACTCAACAGAAGAATTTGAACCTGAATATGACGACGAATCTACCTTCGATGGCTGCTTCCCCCCATGCCCTGAAGATGGAGAATGGGGATGGAAAATTCAAGCACGCCCCGACGGGAACTCTGTATACGTTTGGGTCGCTCCTGATGGAACCAACTGGTATTGGAACGATGGTGTTTGGGAAGAAGGACCAGAAATACTTCCTCTTTCTAACTCCACAAATACGACTGGAGCTCTCTTTGTAGGTGCACCTTCAGAGGAGAGCAGTACCACTTACACCGACTACAAAGATCTTCCTGGGTGGAGCGACGATTGCTTTGAGTGCCCACCTTGGGGTTGGGTCGAAACAGAAGATGGAGCCTGGGAATGGCATGATCCCTCTGGAACTATCTGGTCAGCTGACATTTATGGCGGCTGGTATTCAGGAGAAGAAGTTTTTGTTGGGGATACTTCCGGAGATGAAAGTGAAGGATTGGGTCTAATTTTAGATGTAACCGAATTGCCAGGATACGACGATGAATGTCATGAATGTCCTGAATGGGGTTGGACTCAAACCGAGGATGGTTCTTGGGTTTGGGTTGCTCCCGACGGAACGATTTGGGAAATTACTTCAACAACTTCTGGCTGGGTTTGGTCTTATGGAGCCATGACGTTAGATGGCAAGATTCGCGGAGTTGAAGTTATTACAGAACTTCCTGGTTATCTAGAAGATTGTGAAGAGTGTCCTGAATGGGGATGGAACGATGTTCATGACCTTTATTGGATGGCCCCTGATGGGAAGCAATGGTTTGCCAGTATGGATGGTTTCTGGAGAACATCTGATCCTATGGATGGGGAAATAGATGGCTACAAGAATCTTCCAGGATATATCGAAGAATGCAACGAATGTCCGCCTTGGGGCTGGATTGAGATGGAAGACGGTTCGTGGGTTTGGGACGGTGGACTTGAAGTAGTTTGGACCTTCCAATTCTCTTCATCGATTTGGCAGTGGATGACTGAAGAGGGTTCATACCCTCATAACGATTACAAAGATTTGCCTAATTTCGATCCGGATTGTCATGAGTGTCCGGAATGGGGTTGGGCTCCTGAAGGAGATATCTGGTACTGGGTTGACCCCAATGGGGTGACTTGGATTCCGAATTCATTTGGGAATTGGGATCCGGAGGAAGGTGCTTACCCAGAGGATTCTCTAAATACGGTTTATAGTCCGAATCGTTTACCAGGTTGGTATGAGGATTGTCATGATTGTGGTGGCTTTGGTTGGAATGATGACGATGGAGACGGAATTTGGGTTTGGGTAGATCCAACTGGTGTCATTTGGACCCAATATGGTGATGGACTCTGGTATCCAGATAATGGTGCTGATCCTATTGGGACCTTTACTCGACTTCCTGGTTGGGACGACAACTGTGATGAAGGCCCTCCTGGAGAAACAACAACATCATCTACAACAACATCGACAACATCAACAACGACAACAACGACAACAACGGCACCGACAACATCAACAACGACAACAACGACAACAACGACGATTCAGCCGGGAACTACTCCGGATGCTCCAACGCTAGTTTCATTAACTCGTTGGGATGAAACGCTTGGAGTTGATTGGAGAGAACCTACTTATGAAGGATCAGCTCCTATCACAGATTTTGTGATTCAATCAAAAGCTGGCAGTGCTGGAACATGGACAAATGTAGATGATGGTGTTTCTACTCAAACTTTTGGAGTGGCTCCAAACCTCACAAATGCTACGGAATATTTCTTTCGTGTTGCTGCGGTAAACAATGCGGGTACGGGTGATTGGTCAAATGTCTTATCAGACATTCCATATGGTTTTGATCCTGATCCTGCAGATGCTTCTGGAGCTCGTCAACTTTATTGGTATAAACCTACTGGAGTGAGTACTCCGGGTAACACTTTCTACCAGCTTGGAGTTTTAGTAAATGGCACTGGAAGTGTTCAGGCTACAAACAAGAGCATTTCAACGGCTGGTTCAGGCACTTTCAACGAAACGTTACTAGTGAATAAAGACTCTCACGAGTCTGGAATGTTGAATTGTACAGACACCTATGACTTCTATGTACGAGTAATCGACACGGATTTCTTCGGCGTCACAGTTACTACAGATTGGATCACAGATCAGGCGTGGAAAAATTATTCATATAGCGGCACAAATGGCTGTTAGTAAAGCAATCCTCGTTTTTGAGTTCAATCTCACTGCATGTCTAGTCCATCTCGGATTAGGAAATGACATGTTAGTGATCTAGGTTTCCTATACACACTCTACAACGGAGAGAATAATGGCAATTGGACCCGGTCTACATATCAGCGATCCAAGCGATGAGAGTTTAAAT
>Ga0066851_10001239_pt1 | contig 12352 bp, 7 predicted proteins | sample ETNtaG_7_FD_65493 | JGI IMG/M metagenome (GOLD analysis project Ga0066851, IMG submission 65493) | Marine microbial and viral communities from oxygen minimum zone, Eastern Pacific Ocean - ETNP201406SV65 | ecosystem: Environmental > Aquatic > Marine > Oceanic | place: Pacific Ocean: Eastern... | reverse complement strand
TATTTAAAAAACCTGAATTAATTCAATCATACCTGACTAAAAGATCAAAGAAATTTGATGAGATTATTAAAAAAGAGTTCTTAAGCAGAGAGCTTGAAACAGATTTTGCTATAGTCGCGCTTGGAGGCTATGGAAGACAAGAACTCTTCCCCTCCTCTGACATTGATCTATCTATTGTTCAATTTAATAAAAAGACAAAAAAAATTGAGGATATAAAAGATTTTATTGGATGGCTTTGGACTCTCAAGGTAAAGGTTGGGCATTCGGTTCGAACCATTAAAGATATTGAAAGCATTACTAAATCTGATTTAAAAGAATTTACCTCTTATCTTTCTCATAGAATTATTTTTTGCAAAAAAAACAAGGTTGCTAGCTTGAATCGTGATTTAGAAAAAATTTCAAGAAAATGGAGTAAAACTAAATTTTTTAAGGCAAAACGAAAAGAGCAGCATAATAGATTTAAATCTTTTGACTCTACTGAATTTAGTCTTGAGCCAGACCTTAAAGAGTCTCCTGGCTGCCTTAGAGATTTCCAAACTGGTTTATGGATATTGGAACATTGCTTTGAAATAAGAAAGTTACAAGATTCCGTAACTGCAAAACTTTTTACAAAAAAAGAAATCGCAAGCATTAATCAATCCTATGCCCATATGAAAGCTCTGAGATTTTTTCTTAACCTTGAAAGTAGTTCAAATCGTATCAGCTTCGAGAACCAGTTATTACTTGCTAAAAGATCTAAACTCAAAGCGTCTAAAAAATCTTCTGCTGTTGAGAGATTCATGAGAACCTTTTTTTTACATGCCTCTAACCTATCAGATTTTAATGAGTTTGTTTTTCAAGCATATGATGATCAATTAACTTCAATTATTAAAAGGTCTTATACAAAGAACTATTATATTTTCAAAGACCGTATTGGTATTGCAGAAAGTATTGATCTTGTAAAAAGACCTGAGCTAATTTTAGATAGCTTTATCCAGGTTGGAAAACTCAAAAGAATCAATGGATTAGATTTTAAGACCATTAAAAAAATAAAGGGCTCATTGCCTAAAATTGATTCTAAATATTTTTCATTACCTGAAGCAGGAGCTCAATTCTTGGAGATACTACGATCATCCACAAATCTTTCAACCATACTCAAAAAACTTAAACAACTGGGTTTAATGAGATTGTTAATCCCTGAATTTGGAGAAATTGAAGGCCAAATGCAATTTGATATGTTTCATGTGTACACCGTAGATGAGCATACTTTAAAAGTTGTAATGAAGATGAGGCAAATGCAACTTGGAAAAGTTGATCAATCAATGGAAATTGAACATGAGCTTATTAATAAGCTTCCAAAAATTGAGCTTTTATATCTTGCTGGAATTTTTCATGACCTTGGGAAAGGTAAAGGCGGGGATCATTCTGAGGTAGGAAAAAAGATAGTTGAGAGCTTCTGCAAAAGATTAAACTTTTCTATCCACGATACTGAGCTATTATCTTGGCTGGTTAAAAACCATCTAATAATGTCATCAATATCACAAAAAACTGATGTGCATGATCCTGAAACAATTATCAACTTTACTAAAAATGTTAATAGCATAGAGAAGCTTAACTACATCTATATGCTTACTATCAATGATATTAGAGGTACAAACCCAACCTTATGGAACTCTTGGAAGCATGACTTATTGAAACAACTCTTCATGTCATCAAGAAGAAAATTAAATCTTGAGGAAACGCAATCTAGTAAATCGATTGTTCAAGAAAGAAAGGCTGCGTCAATTAATGCAGCTAAACAAGGGCATGATTTCTTGAATGAAGTATGGGATCAATTGCCTGATGCTTATTTTGCAAAACATCAACTTGAACAACTTTCAAATCAAGCTAAAACTGTTGCTGAATCTAACAAAAAAACATCAGTCTTTGTAAGAAGTAGAAAAAATCTAATTGAAATCTTCATCTTCACACCAAATCAAGCCGGCTTATTTTTGAAGACTGTTAAAAGTTTTGAGCAACTCTCACTCAAAACTATTGATTCAGACATTCATACAACCAATGATGGAGAATTTGCAATCAATACTTTTATTTGTAGGCATAAAATCCTTGGGGGCAATTTAATTCAAAAAGATATTCAGAATATTGAACAGAAAATTATTGCTGCAATTTCTTCAGAAAACTCCAGAACTCTTATTAAGTCAAAAACTAGTTATACAAAAGTATTTGAATACCCTACCAGGGTGCACATTTCTCATACAAATAAAAAAGATGTCAGCTTAGTTACTTTGGAAACCTTGGATCAACCTAATTTACTCTCAAAAGTTGCGAACATATTTTTAGATCATGGGATTAGCATTGACTCAGCTAGAATTACAACCCTTGGTGAAAAAGTGGAGGATAATTTCACCGTGGTTGATGAGAAAACTAAATCATGCATTACTCAAAATAAAGCTAACAAGTTGCAAAAGAAGCTAAAGAATCTTTAAAAACTTCAATTAAGACTAAGACTACCTATAATAAGCATATGAAAGAATTCCCATTAATTGGCCTTGGTATTGCAACTAAAGGTACCTCAAGCAAAACGCTAGATACCTTTTTTCCATGCATTAGTTTTAAAAATGGTGAAGATGAATATAGTCAAAGCTATGAGAAATGGGATGCCTTAATGAGTGAGGGCGTAACTGAATTAAACGATGCTACCCATCTTGATCTTCAGAATGAGGATTTACAAAACACAATTAGCTCGCTTGATGAAAATAAAACTTTAGTTTTATGCAGAATTTTAGAGAATAAACCTATTGAAAGTACTGAAGAAGCCTATTTAAAGTTGCATCTAATTTCATATAAGTACTTTGCACCAAATTCGTTAAATCTTGAAAACCTATTTGACTCTCTTGTAAACGTTGCATGGACTAACCAGGGACCAATGGAGATTGAAGGGATTGATAAAAAAATTCTTTTATCAAAGACAAATAATGCCCTGCTTGAAATTAAGTCAGTCGACAAATTTCCCTGTTTAACAGACTATATTATTCCGCCAGGTGTTCGAATTGCGGATGCTAGCAGAGTTAGGCTAGGAGCATATCTCAGCGAAGGGACGACAGTTATGCATGAGGGCTTTGTGAACTTCAATGCTGGAACACTAGGATCGGCAATGATAGAGGGAAGAATCTCTGCAGGTGTTGTGGTTGGAAAGAACTCAGATTTAGGTGGAGGCTGCAGCACCATGGGAACTCTTTCAGGAGGCAATAATGTAAAAATATCGATTGGTGAAAATTGTCTTCTTGGAGCAAATTCTGGTTTAGGCATTCCACTGGGTGATAATTGCATTATTGAAGCAGGTCTCTATATAACTGGGGGGTCACAAGTTACCAAATTCAACTCTAAGAATGAGCCTGAGTCAGTTGTTAAAGCATCAGATCTGGCAGGACAAGATAATTTGCTATTTATTAGAAACTCTCAAAGTGGAGCTATTGAGGCAAAAAATAACCCCAAGTCTGTAGCGTTGAATGAAACTCTTCATAAAAACTAAAAATTTATGTCTGCACTAGAGCTAGCCCAATCACTTATTAAAATAAAATCGATTTCTCCAGAAGACGGCGGATGTTTTGACCTTATAGAGTCAGAGTTAATTCCATTAGGCTTTCGAATAGAAAGAATTCCTGAACTAAATTGTGAAACACTATTAGCTAAGTACGGTGATTCTGGAAAGGTGTTTTGTTATCTTGGGCATACTGATGTTGTGCCCTCTGGTCCAGAAGAAGAATGGACTTCGCATCCATTTGAAGCAAATATTATAGATGGAGAGCTAATTGGCAGAGGAGCGGCTGATATGAAAGGCAGTGTTGCTGTCTTTATCCACTCAATTAAAAATTTTTTAGTTGATAATCCAAAACCTAATTTTCAAATCTGGGTTATGTTGACAAGCAATGAGGAGGGCGAGCCAACTGATGGAAAAATTAATACTTTGATGGATACGCTGACCAGTCAAAATCAATTCATTGATTACTGCTTAGTTGGTGAAGCAAGCTCATCTGAGTCTGTTGGAGATGTGTTGAGAATTGGCAGACGAGGGTCTTTAAGTGGCAAGCTTAAATTGATAGGCAAGCAAGGTCATGTAGCATACCCGCATAAAGTTCTAAGCCCTATTTTAGAAGTCGGACCAATCATTAATGAGCTTAATCAAATAATCTGGGATAAAGGTAATAAGCATTTTGACCCAACATCATTTCAAATCTCAAATATTGATTCTGGAACAGGCGCTACAAATGTAGTTCCAGGACATTTAAATATGCTCTTTAACTTCAGATTTTCTCCAGAATCAACTCAGGAATCACTCAAAGAAAGGTTTACTCAGATTATAGAAAGCTCAAAATGCTCATTTGAAATAGATTGGACTTTGAATGCCCAGCCTTATTTAACAAAAAAAACAGATCTGCTGTCTATTATTCAGAAGGCTTTAAAAAAGATAAATGGCAAGGAAGCTATAATCGATAATGGTGGCGGCACATCTGATGGAAGATGGGTTTCTCCATCTGGCTCAGAGGTTATTGAGCTAGGCCCAAGAAATCAAACCATTCATAAAATAGATGAAAAAATCTCTTTAACTGACTTGGAAAGATTGCAAGAAATATACCAGCAAATACTTATTGAAACCAATAATCAAGTTAGCTAGCAAGCTCTAATCTTTTGCTGTTTTTACAACAAAAGATAATGCAATTAAAGCAACAGCAATAACTAAATAATACTGAATCATAAATTCAAAGACTGGTGAGATAGTCTCAAGCCCGCCATCTAAGGCCTCTCCCCCAAGCAGTCCTGCAAGGACGCCTCCAATTGCGCTGGCTAAGAACCACAAACCAAACATCTGACCCATATAACGCTTGGGACCGTAACGGGAAAATGCTGATAAGCCAATTGGTGATAAGGCTAATTCAACCCAGGTTTGAAAAAGGTAAGTTAAAAGAAGCAATTGCATGCCAACGGGGGATGATTCAAGAGCGATGTTGACAGCAACAATCATTACAAGAAAGCTCAATGCCATAAACAAAAGTCCAATTGCAAATTTAATTGGTAATGACGGATCTAAATTTTTTCTAGCTAATTGCGCCCAAACCCCTGCAAAGATTGGAGCAAATAAAACAACAATTACTGGATTTGCAAACTGAAGCCATCCAACGGGAATCTCATATCCTGCAATTGACAAATCTGTATAGTCTCTAGCAAAAATATTTAATGAGCCTGCTGATTGATCAAAACCTGACCAAAAAGCAGCAGCTCCTATAAAGAGCAGAAATAATAAAATTAAATTTTTTCTTTCAGCAGCACTTAGCCCAGCAAAAAGAAACAAATAAACAAAATACAAGCCAGCAATGATTGTAAGAAAATATGCAAATTGTTCAGCAAAAAATCTTGGATCAATAGTAAAGAAACCAAGGAGGCCAGCTCCGATGATCATAAACATTCCCACAAGGGATACTTTTAAATAGTTCGTAAGCTTGTTACGTTTATCATCTGACATTTCATTGGGATGCATGCCGGCATCTCCCAATAAATGCCTGTGCTTAATATATTGGATTACGCCAAAAGTCATTCCAATTCCAGCTGCACCAAATCCCCAATGCCATCCAATTTTTTCACCTAAGTATGAACAAATTAAAAACCCAAGAGTTGAGCCTATGTTGATGGACATATAAAAAATCGTGTAGCCAGAGTCTCTCTTATCATCTTGACCTTCATATAGCTGGCCAACAATAGTTGATATGTTTCCTTTAAGAAGACCCGTACCTAATACAACAAAAATCAGACCCAAGAAAAATGTCTGCTCAATAGGAATGGCTAAAGTAAAATGCCCTAAAGCTATAATTAAAGCCCCTATTAATACTGCTTTTTGATGTCCTAAAATATTATCTGCAATCCATCCTCCTGGAACGACCATAAAATAAACCATCCCAGAGTAAATACCATAAATTGCTTGAGACTCAATTTGTGACCAACCTAGGCCAGGATTGAAGCCAGTGACAGTGCCTGTCATATATAAAACTAATAAGGCTCGCATTCCATAATAAGACATGCGCTCCCACATTTCAGTTAAAAATAGTGTCCTTAATCCAATGGGGTGCCCAAAAAAAGTATTACTTGTATTCATATTATTTGAGTTATGATTTAGGAGAATACTATATCAAACTAATGGAAAAAACACCTTACGTTGGACCCTTTCTGAGAATCATAGCTTCAGTCTATGACTTCTTTTTACTGCTTGGTGTCTGGTTTCTAGTTGGCTCTTTAGCACTTTGGTTAAATGATGGTGAAATCTTGCATCCAGCCTTTGGAAGTGTGTTGGTCTTTGTAAGTGGATGGGTATTTTTTACATTTTTCTGGATCAAAAATGATCAAACTCTTGGAATGCAAGTTTGGAAATTTAAAATTGTTAATACAGATCCGAATAATGATCGAATTACCTTCAAGCAAACCTTTCTGAGATATTCGGTAAATTGTGGAATGCTTGCACTTCTAGGTATGCCGCTATTTCTTATTTACGCAGATTCAAAAAAACTTGCAGTAAATGACATTCTTTCAAAAACTAGATTGGAAAAAATTTAACTAGATTCTCTTAAACTTATAAGTTCCAATTCCAATTAGAATCATAATTGGCAACAGATGTGCAATTAATATTGGCCACTGATAAGTGAGGAATGATGCAACGCTCAAATCTTTGATTAAGTCATAAATAAGTCCAAGCGAAATGCCTATGATGATTTGTCGACCCACCCCCTCTGAACGCAGGTTATTAAACATTAAGCTACCTGCTAAAAAGATTATTGCAATAATGGAAACCGGTAATAGTGCTCTTGCATATATTAGTGTGTCGATTTTTTGCATATCTTTATCAGGAAGATAAGTTTTTTTTAAGCTCAGTAATGAATCCAAAGAAAGATTTTCTAAGATGTTGCTTGAGAGTAAAAATGATGAAGGAAACTCAAAGACTTGTTGAGTGTTTGAATCCGGTATAAGCAATTGGCCATTATCTAAGTTACCCTCTGGATAATTAGCGGAAGAGATAATTCTTTGTTGATCATTAAATTCTACAATTTGAATTGCCCGAGCCTCTTTATCATTCAAGCGTCTCAGGCCAATTAAATTTTTTTCTGCCATTTCCCATTGAATGACTTCAGCAGATTGAATCGGCTGATTAAGAGTTTTAGATTTTTTTGATAGATCTAAAAATAATGTTTCATCAAAAAAGATTAATGCCAATGACAATATCATTGGGCCTAAGCCTGATACTAATACAATTTTTAAGGGCGAAAACCCAGCTGAGCGTAAAAAAACTAAATTGCCCTGCTGATTAAATATCGTGAGTGCTATTAATGTGCCGATCAGCATAGAGCTCTCAAGGTATTGCATCCCCTTATGTAATTGATCATACAGAACAACATTAAAAATCATGGAAAGATTTTTGCCTTCTGATAAATTCTCAAGCTCCATAACTAAAGTAACTGAGAAATCAAGAAGCAGCATCACAATCCATACCAATGCTGAAATAAGAAAACTTCTTTTTATGAGGTGTCTTGAATAAGTATTGAAAATATTTTTAATCACGAGCTTAGCCAAACTAAAAGAAAGAATATTAAAAAGATAATTAAAATTGTTTTAATTCTTGAGTTAGAGAAAAGATTTTTGAATGAGATTCTCCCATCAAGCCAAAAAAGAAAGGCACCAAAAGTCAAAAAAACTAAATGAACAGGCCATAGGAAGTAATATAGGAGATTTAAGTTATCTGAATAACTTTCTCTAAATACCACTAAAAGACTTAGATAAAAGATATAAATTAATACGCCGGTAACGAGGCTACCTTCTCTGCCTGATCTAGGATTTTCTTTACCAAAAACAAAACTAAGCAACATTAACGCTACGAGCATAATTGGGATGCTGGCATTCCATTGATTCTGAATAAAATTAGATTGATTTTTAAAATCAAGCAATTTTGAAAGAGTGAGTGAATTGCTAGATGTTTGCCCAACCCCAATAGAGTGAGTTAACTCTTTGAACGAAGCATCTATTTGATTAGTGCTATTTAAGTCTGGATATATTGATCCATTCTTAAAATTTAAGATCATATTTTCATCCCGATTAGAAATTTCAAGTAGCTCGGCCTTAATGATTGCCAAAGCTGGATCATCTTGAATAAAAAATGTTACTCCGGTCATAAGTTTGCCATCATAAGATTCAAAAAAAAGATAACTTCCAAACTCATCAAGATTGATCAATGTTTCAGGCTGCAGCATTGAAAGCTTATCTTCATAGGATTGCTCAGCTATTAAGCTTTTAGAAAGAGCCTTTCCATAGGGGGCTAAATAGATACTTATTAACGAGCAAGCAATTAAAGTAATGAAAAAAAATGGTGTGATGTGTTTGATCAACCTTAGCCTCGATACCCCAGCAGAAAAATAAGCGTAGATTCCATTAGAGTTATAGAGCTCTGATATAACCAGCAATAGGCTCAAAAAAAATGCAAAAGGTATTAATAATGCTAAAAAATCAGGCAATCTAAGAAGCATTATGCTGAAGATAATATCTGGATTCAAAATGCCTGCTGCAGCTTGCTCAAAATAACCGACAAGCCTTGATGAAAAAATTAATGCCGTCAGGATAAATAAGATTGCAGAAAAGCCCTTAAAAATTTGAGAATTTAAATGAATTGCAAGAATATTCTTTTTATACATGCCTTTAGCGATCTTGATGCATTACAATAAATATCTTATCAGTAATTTTTATCAGGAGTATGGTTTATGGCTTACAAAGTCTTATCAAGTCTAACAGCAAACAATATTAATTCTGCAGATCTAATAAAAGTTAAAACAGATCTGTTAATTATTGCCGTTAATAAAAAAACATCAACGGCAACTGAGCTCAAAGGCCTGCAATCAAGCCCTCAATCATTGGTTAAAGAGTCGATCAAAGAAATTAACAGTGGGTCAAGAAAATCTATTTTCCTCCCTGCTCCAGCTAAGGTTGCAGCGAAAAATATTCTTCTTATTAAAGAGCCAGATCCAAAAGCAGCTAGCTTTTTAGTACTCCGTTATTATGAAGAGATTATGAGCTTGGTGAAATCCGCCAAAGCAAAGGATTTTGCATATCTAATGAGTTCAACCACTGCAAAAGATTTTGATGTAGCATGGGCTGCTGAAGTATCAGCTAGAACATTTGAGGCCGCAGCCTACACTTTTAATGCAACAAAAAATAAGACTGCCAAACCTGTTGCAGTTAAAAAAGGCACTCTTTTATTTGCCGGCTTAACTCCAGCAAAACTAAGATCAGTTAGATCTGCAGTAAAACTCGGTCATGCTGTTGGTGAGGGAATGAATGCTACAAAACATCTCGGCGATTTACCTGCAAACCATTGCACTCCAAGGATTATTGAACGCAAAACCAAAGCGCTTAAAAAAGATTTTCCAGCTTTAAAAATTTCTAGCCTAAATGAAAAAGATATGGCTAGATTGAAGATGGGATCATATTTATCTGTTGGTAAAGGTAGTGATGAGCCTTCCAGAATGATGACCATTGAATACAAAGGTGGAGCAAAAAATAAACAACCACTTGTTCTAGTTGGTAAAGGAATCACCTTTGATACTGGGGGTATATCACTTAAGCCTGGATCTGCTATGGACGAAATGAAGTGGGATATGTGCGGAGCTGCTTCTGTGTTTGGAATTATGCAAACACTGGCGAGACTAAAAGCTAATGTAAATGTTGTAGGCTTGTTAGTTTGTGCCGAAAATATGCCATCTGCTCGTGCTACCAAACCTGGTGATGTTGTAACTTCTATGTCAGGTCAAACCATCGAGATTTTAAATACCGATGCTGAGGGTAGATTAGTTCTATGTGATGCGTTGACTTACTCAAAGAAATTTAAGCCAAGTCATGTAATTGATATGGCAACTCTAACTGGCGCTGTGGTTATTGCTCTTGGCAGTCCAGCTACTGGTGTTATGGCCAATAACCAACCTCTTGCTGATAAAATTCTAGCAGCCGGAGAAAAATCTGGTGATAGGGCTTGGCAATTACCTCTCTGGGAAGAATATGCCCATTGCACTAAAACAAACTTTGCAGATCTTGCAAATATTGGCGGCGGAAGAGAAGCAGGAACTATCCATGCAGCCTCATTCCTTTCTAACTTTACAAAAGATTTTAAATGGGCTCACATGGACATTGCTGCAAGTGCCTGGAATGACGGTGCAAAAAAAGGTGGTACTGGTAGACCGGTTCCATTGTTAGCTGAATTAATTCTAAATGGAAATTTATAAGATTTTATTAAATCTTCTTAGTTAATGGATAAGAAGCCATACAACCCATCAGATATAGAGAAAAAACTCTATCAAGAATGGGAAAACTCTGGTTTATTTGAACCAGATAATAGCTCTAATTCTTATTCATTGGTCATTCCCCCTCCAAATGTTACTGGCACATTGCATATGGGCCATGGATTCCAAAATGCCATCATGGATTGCCTAATACGCTACCATCGAATGTCTGGCAAAAACACCTTATGGCAAGTTGGGACTGATCATGCCGGCATTGCAACTGAAATGGTGGTTGAGCGACGCTTAAATGCTGAGGGGAAAACAAAAGATGACATTGGCAGAGAAGCGTTTGAAAAAGAAGTTTGGAAATGGAAGAAATACTCTGGCAATAAAATTACCTCTCAGCTCAGAAGATTGGGGTCAAGCTCAGACTGGAGCTCTGAAAGATTTACATTAGATGATGAATATCAACATGCAGTATTAACTGCATTTATACAATTATTTGATGAAGGTCTGATTTATCAGGGTAAACGTCTCGTAAATTGGGATCCTGTTCTTGAGACTTCTCTGTCAGACTTAGAAGTCATCAATAAAGATTTAACTATTAAAATCTGGGAAATTAAGTACCAAATTGAAGGAACTGATGAATTCATCACTGTTGCCACCACTAGACCAGAAACTCTCTTAGGAGATATGGCTCTGGCAGTGAACCCAAAAGATAAAAGGTTTAAAAATCTTGTTGGCAAGAATGCTGCTATACCCTTATGCAATAGAGTCATCCCCATTCTTGCAGATGAATATGTAGATCCAGAATTTGGTACAGGTGTTGTAAAGATAACTCCTGGCCATGATTTCAATGATTATGAAATAGGAAAAAGGCATGGTCTCCACATGGAAGGTAATGCAGAATGTCGAATTGGTAATGAAGCGGAGTTTAATCCTATCTCAATACTAAATAAAACTGTTGAGATAACTGGAGTAGCTCCAAAAAAATTCCATGGCATGGATAGGTTTGATGCTCGCAAAGCATTGCTAGAAGATCTTAAAAAAGAAAGACTTTTAGTATCTGAAAGTGAATATCAAAGCACTCTGCCCTACGGAGATAGATCTGATCAAATTCTAGAGCCACTGTTAACAGACCAATGGTATGTCAGTGCTAAAACTCTAGCCAAGCCAGCAATTGAAGCCGTTAAATCAAAAGAAATACAATTTGTTCCTGGCAACTGGGAAAAAACCTATTTCCAATGGATGGATAACATACAAGATTGGTGTATCAGCCGGCAGTTATGGTGGGGGCATAGAATTCCAATTTGGTACGATGAGTCTAATCAACCTTTTGCAGGATTTTCTGAAGAAGATGTTAGAAAGAAACATGATCTGAAAGGAGAGCTGCGTCAAGAGGAAGATGTTTTAGACACTTGGTTCTCATCAAGCTTATGGACATTCGCAACCATGGGATGGCCTGAAAAAAGTGAAAAATTAAAACTGTTTCACCCAACAAGCACTTTAGTCACTGGGTTTGATATTATCTTTTTTTGGGTTGCTAGAATGATAATGATGACCAAGCATTTCATGAAAGAAGTGCCATTTAAAGAAGTTTATATTACAGGTCTTATCAAAGATGAAAACGGCCAGAAAATGTCTAAATCAAAAGGAAATATTCTCGACCCAATTGATCTTATAGATGGGGTATCACTTGAAGAACTTATTGAAAAGAGAACTGAAGGTTTGATGCAACCCAAACTTAAAGAAAAGATTATTAAACAAACTAAAAAACAATTCCCTGATGGTATTGCAAGCTATGGAACCGATGCTTTGCGTTATACCTATTACTCTCTAGCTTCTCCAGGGAGAGATATCAATTTTGATATTGGTAGAATTAAGGGCTATAGAAATTTCTGTAATAAAATCTGGAATGCTTTTCGCTTTATTGAAATGCAAGCAACGAACCACGATTATCAATCTAGAGATTGCTCATCAGATATCTTATCCGATTGGATGGGGTCCAAAATCCAGCAGACTTCTGAGAATTGCAAAGCACATATGAAAAATTATCGATTTGATCTGGC
>Ga0066851_10001233_pt1 | contig 12420 bp, 13 predicted proteins | sample ETNtaG_7_FD_65493 | JGI IMG/M metagenome (GOLD analysis project Ga0066851, IMG submission 65493) | Marine microbial and viral communities from oxygen minimum zone, Eastern Pacific Ocean - ETNP201406SV65 | ecosystem: Environmental > Aquatic > Marine > Oceanic | place: Pacific Ocean: Eastern... | reverse complement strand
AAATATATCAGCAAGTAATTTATCGGGCACAAATACTGGTGATCAAACTTTACCTACTGATTTTATTTCTGCTGCAAGTGGTGGAACATTTGGTGGAAATATAGCAGCAAGTAATTTATCTGGAACAAACACTGGTGATCAAACATTACCAACCGATTTTGTTTCCCAGGCAAGTGGCGGAACATTTGGTGGAAATATATCAGCAAGTAATTTATCTGGAACAAATACTGGCGATCAAACCCTTCCAACAGATTTTGTCTCTAAAGCAAGTGGTGGTACATTTCTTGGAAATATAGCAGCAAGTAATTTATCTGGAACAAATACTGGCGATCAAACATTACCAACCGATTTTGTTTCCAAAGCAAGTGGTGGTACATTTAGTGGAAATATATCTGCGTCCAATTTATCGGGCACAAATACTGGTGATCAAACATTACCAACCGATTTTGTTTCCAAAGCAAGTGGCGGTACATTTCTTGGAAATATAGCAGCAAGTAATTTATCTGGAACAAACACCGGTGATCAAACATTACCAACCGATTTTGTTTCCCAGGCAAGTGGTGGAACATTTGGTGGCGGTATTATAGCCACTTCTTTCAACGGAACAGAGATTGTCGCAGGGACAAACAGCAATCTTGGTGTTGGTATAACTACGCTTGATAGTCTTACATCAGGTCATAGTAATGTTGGTGCGGGTGATAATGCCTTAACTTCTTGTACTGATGGTTATCAAAATACAGCTCTTGGCACGTATGCTATGGAAAATACCACCTCTGCTAACCTGAATGCAGCTGCAGGTTTTTGTGCTTTGAGGCTAAATGAGACAGGAATAAAGAACACAGCTATGGGTGCTAAAGCTCTACGAAGTGCTGTCACAGGTGATTTCAACACAGCTGTCGGCTATTATGCTTTGTATCTCACCAACGGCGCGAACTGGAACACAGCAGTAGGCTTTGACGCAGGTAAGAGTATCGTTGGAGGCAACAACAATACCATACTTGGTGCTAAAGCAGGTGACAATATCACTACAGGTTCCAGCAATATCATGATTGGTTATGATGTAGATGCTGATAGTGCAACTGGAAGTAACCAATTAAATATTGGTAATGCGATTTATGCTGATTTATCCAATGTATGCGTGGGAATTGGCACTGGATGGGTACCAAATTCGGCAAAATTACAGGTAATAACCTCTAACAGTACTGTACCTCTAAAAATTGGTTCAAATACTAACCAAACGCAAGAACTCTTTAGGATGGGCTATGGTAGTAATGTTGCTTTACAGGGTCATATCAGTAGTGGGGATGGTATTTTTAATGTACTCAATGCTTCATCACAGGTCAAAGTACAACTTAAAGCTAACGGTGATAGTTTCTTTAGCGGCAATCTACTCCCGGCCGTAGATAATACACAGAATTTAGGTTCAGGCACAAAGAGATGGGCGACCATGTATGGTACCGCAACATCAGCAAACTGGTCTGACTTGGCCGAGAAATATGAGGCTGATAAATATTATGATGAGGGTACAGTATTGGCTATTGGAGGTGAGAAAGAGGTTACAGAATATGTAAAAGGAATGCCATTTGCTGGAGTGGTATCAATAAAGCCCGGTTTAAGAATGAATGATAAGGAAGAATATGAAGATAATCCTAATTACCCGTACATTTGTTTGAAGGGTAGAATTCCTGTAAAGATAAATGGTACAGCAAAAAAGGGTGACTATATAATAGCAGATGATATGGGCAAGGGCAAATCAGTAGGGATTCAACCTCAGGATATGTATAATTTAATAGGAATTTCCTTAGAAGACGGAGAAAATATAATTGAAGTAAAGGTTTAATATGAGTGATTATCCAAATATATCAGATGCCCCATTTTGGACTAATTTGGGATTCGAAGCTGAATCTGATGATAAAATGTTATTTATAGAAATATGGTGTGCTATTAGTGCGGGTTCCAAATCACGATTTACAAAAGACTCTACGGTAGGAACATCGGAATATGTTGATGATGCGTGGGAAGGCAAGGCAGATTATTTGCATAGTTTGTTTCGATCTGATGATGGTACTCATTTTAATATTGCCAGACAAGAACAAGTTATTGAGGATTTTCTAGCTCTTTCTGAAAAATATGGAAAAGAACATTTTATTAATTTTATACAATCGTTATATGATAATTATCCAAAACCCGATTCGTTTAATGATCCTTTAGACTATTTTGATTCCCTTAATGCAAGTAATGTTTTTCATATGAAATGGGCACTTATTTACGATGAGTTGTATTATATAACAGAATTTATTAGGATACATAATGACTAAGGATGAATGTAGGTTAATATTTAAAACGGCCTGGTATAGGGCTGTGCAGAAAGATTTTTATCCAAAATATATAATGGGGGCTCATGTTGGAAGAGCTTATTTTATGAGTGAAATTTGTATGTTATTATTTCCTGAAAATAATATTGCAGATCAACTAAATTTTGATGCATATGAAAAAACCTCTGCAACACAGTTACGTTCAACTCAAAATGATTTCGAAAAACTGGGAATATTTACAACTCCATTTGAAGACCAGGAATTAACAAACGTAAATAAGGGTGATGTTGTTTTTTTAATAATAGAAAATCCGACATTACTAAAGAAACTGGCAGGAAAAATAATAAGTTATCTTTATATGGGAGAAAATTGTTTATTTAATGCTAATATGGGACATATGATAGATTGGTCGGAATGGAAACAGAATGTTGAATGGGCTCCTCGTTTACTATTTTATGCCCAAATTTCTTGCAATAATTCAATATCAATAGATGGTAAACAATTTCGTCCAAATGGCGAGGCAGATAAATTAATATGGGAAGAATTTTGGAGTAAAGTATAATGGGTTCACCGTGTCCAACAAATTTAACATCGACAGGAAGTGATGGAGCGCATTCGAGTGCAGGAGTTCCAGCAGTAGCAGGAACTGTAATCGAACAAACACCATTTGATACGTTGCGACTTTCTACAAATCATGAATTCACTCGGCGTGGTGTGGCAACAAGTTCATGGACTGGTTATGCTAATCCAATTGCCACCGTTATTTATAATGAAATACGTAATGACATTTCAACTAAATTAGGTACAACAACTCCTGCTAGTAATCCATTAGGAACTACAGTTTCAGCAGGAGATTTAATTGAAGCTGATGGCACATCACCCGCATCTTATAATGATTTAGTAGATCGATTAGATGAATGGAAAGTAGCATGTATATGTGACTGTAACTATTGTACATGTGATTGTAACTACTGTACATGTGATTGTAACTACTGTACCTGTGATTGTAACTATTGTACATGTGATTGTAACTACTGCACTTGTAATTGTAATTACCCATGCACTTGTAATTGTAACTACCCATGTACCTGTAATTGTAACTATTGTACCTGTAACTGTAACTACTGCACTTGTAATTGTAATTACCCATGCACTTGTAATTGTAACTACCCATGTACTTGTAATTGTCACTACTGTACCTGTAATTGTAACTACTGCACTTGTAATTGTAATTATCCTTGTACCTGTAATTGTCATTATCCTTGTACCTGTAATTGTCATTATCCTTGTACCTGTAATTGTAATTATCCTTGTACCTGTAATTGTAATGCCGGAAAATGAAGAACACTATAGTTAAAGCATCAAAAAAAGTAATAATTATTGAAAATGCTACAGATAAATTTGATGCATTAAATGATTTTTTAGGAGAACAATTTAATAAAACGCAAATAGTTTCATTTTATGATTTATATCCTGATACTGATATGGTTAAGTATGCTTATTGCGTTAAGCCCCTAAATGTAAATATTGAAGATTTTTATAATAAAATTGTTGAATATTACAAATTGAATGAAATTCAATATAAAGATGGTCATATAAACGATATAGAAACAACAGTTTCTATTCCTCTTGTTGTATATCCTATATTGAAAAAAAATAATCATTTAGATGAAATGCCGGAGATAATAGAACATACAGATAAACATTTAGAATATGGTGTAATACCCTTAGTAGAATCATTGATGACTTATCCCGGTGTGGAAATAATTAAATCGTGTCATGGCCATTATAATCCTAGAGATCCTTCGTGGATCACAGATTGGGTGTGTTATGCTTTTGTGGTATTTAAAGTTGATGAATTGAAAACTCTTAATATCATATCAAATCATTTAAGAGAAAACCTCAAATTAATGTTGCAATATTTTCAATTAGATGATAGAGAGGATTGGTCTGTTAAGCATTGGTATGAGAATAATGGTATATTATTAAGCTATGTAGGAGACACAAAAGGTGATACTTTATTTGAGATTGCCTTTCGATATGAGGCAAAGGAGCAAGATAGAGCCTTTCAGTTAATTGATCATTTGGGAAAGAAATTAGGTTATGAAAATTTATGAAAAGCCTGCTGTTTATGTTAAAAAATTGCCATGGACATGTAACGTTAAAAGACTTCAAGAAGAATTGCAACCCATTAAACCATTAATGTTTCCATGGGATCGTAATGTAGCGCCGTGGCTTCCTGTTGCAAAAGCAATGAGTTTTTTACATGTTGAAGGATGTCCTGAGAATGAAAAACTTGAACGAGCCATATACAGTTGGACGCCCAGTCGTATGGAATATAATGATAAAGATTTGAAGTTGGGACAATATAATTTTAGTTCTAGAAACATTTTAAATGGTACTTTAGTTAGTGATAAATTATCCGAAGATAGAAGTGTGATTAATACAGACAATATGGTATTTAATGAGGATTATAAAGATACAGAATTTTATAATGTATTTAAACAGATGTCTAAATATTACACGATAGATAAGTTTCGTATTATTAATTTACCAGCTTGTACTACCGCGCCTTGGCATACTGATAATTATGAAAATTTACATATTCCAATAGAAACAAATATAGGATGTAGATTTGTTATTGACAATTTATCATATCATTTACCTGCGGATGGCAGTATCTATACATCTGAAAATTGTCCTTTTCATGCAATTTTTAATTCGGGCACAACAGATAGATATAATATTTTGATAAGCGTTACGGGTTATAAAGAAGGCTCCTATAAATTATGTAATCATTATGATAGACCGGGATTGAAATCTAATGTAAACGATCCCTCATATGTGGCGAAACCTATTGAAAGCGTTAGCGAAAACGAATTATGGAAAAAGGAAGAATATGGATATAGGAAATAATTCAAGGTGTTCACCTAGGAAATCTGAATTTCACATTGATGTAAATGTAACAAGTAAATGTAATTTAGCATGTACTTATTGTAGTGAAGGTGAATCATGTGGGTTATCATCAACATTTGAACAACCCACTACTTTAACCCCCGATGATTTAATGCGTAAAATTAGAGAATTAGATCAATCAAAATACCAAGCTATCAATATATATTTTTGGGGAGGCGAGGCTTTTACTAATTGGCCATTTTGTAAATCTGTTATGGAAAAAGCGGTAGATGACCGTATTGTTAATTTTATGTTTTATACTAATGGTACTTATTTGAAAAAATATAAAAAAGTCTTAGCTCAAACTTCAGAAAAATTAGGTAATCGTTTGAATAATGGTATGCCGAGATTACATATTCAAGTATCATTTGATGGTGAACCAATTAATACTATGGAAAGACATACAAAAAAAGGTGAGTCCAAAGAAATGTCAGATCATGTATATAATTCATATTTAGACTTAAGGAAAGATGGTTTTAGTATTGGATTAAAACAAACGATTTCTGCCAGAAATTTTAAATATCTTTTTGATACTTGGAAATGGCATTATGATAGGGGTGAATTTTATGGACCCACTCCAGATACGCACGGAGATGATACAAAGACTGAAGATCCAGTATCACAAGAAGAATATCGTAAACATTTAAAAGATTTATCTATGGGCATGTTAAAAATTTCAAAATATTGTTTAGATAATAATATTGATCCTAAGAAAACGTTTCGATGGTTTGCACAAGATCGTGCTAATTGTTCTGCAGGTATGAATTATTTGTCTGTGGATTTAGATGGAAAACTTTATCCCTGTCACGGATGTATGTACAGACAGCGTGATGATCATAAGGTTGGTACAATCGAAGAAAATTTACAAGAAGTTACTGATGCAAGTTTAACAAAATTTAGAGGACATTTAACAGATTTTATGACAAATGGTATATTAAATTGTAATAATTGTGATGTTGGTTTTTGTATGAAATGTCCCGCCGGATCATTTGATAGTGCAGATAAAAAAGATGAATCTTATGGTGAAAAGTGGCAAGATCATACGGCAAATTATCAATTATGTCAGGTATGGAAAACTATTAGTCCTGTAGTTAAAGCAACAAATAGTTTCATGCAAAAGCAATCGAAGTCTAGTCTACCTCGTCCGGGATTTGTTGCTGGCTGGACTCCACCTAAATTACCTACTAAAAATGAAGGAGGATGGACTCCACCAAAATCAAACCCTAAAAATTACAGAGTTTCAATATGACATCATTTAATTTAGAAGTTTCTGTAACGGAGAAGTGTAATTTAGCATGTCCATATTGTTATGTGGCAAATGTTCCAAAGTTTTTATCTACTGATGCTTTTGATGAAGCATATCCTAAAATCTTGGAGTTGGTAGAAAGGTCAAATAAGGGTGCCCATATGAATCCAAAAGGAGAATACCATGTAGATTTTTTTGGAGGGGAACCATTACTCAATATGAAATTAATCAAACATGCAACTAAAAAATTTCAAGAGGATCCCCAATGTCTCCATGTGGGAATAATTTCTAATTTATCTTTAATAACAGATGAAATTGCTGATTGGGTTATAGAAAATGATGTTGGAGTAAGTTGGAGTTTTGATGGTATTACTTCTAATGAATCTCGTCCTTTAGTTAAAAACATGGAGGAAAATGATGATTTTGAAAATGTTTTAGACATGTATAATGCTAAAAGGGGCCTTTTAGAAAAGGTGTTGAGGGGTGATCGTCATTGTAAATTAATGCTTTTTCCGGGAAATATTGAAAATATGACTGAAAATTTGGAATTTTTAATGGAGATGGGGATATATCAGCCCGATTTTATGTGTGTTCGTGATGATATATGGTCAAAAGAGGATCTACAAGTATTTAGGGTAGAATGTCGTAGATTAGCAAATAGAGTAATAGACTATTTTGATGAGGGTAGAATTATTATAGTTGGAATGTTTCACTTAGCAATCCGAGATGTTTTAATAGGTATGACTAAAATGAAGCGTCCTTGGGGTTGTTTTGCTGGTACACATGGAGCTATATTATCGGTTGATGGTGAATTTTATCCTTGTGCGAGATTTGCATCTAAAAAATTACTTCCCATGTCAGGAGAAGAATATAATTTTGAATATTGGCAAGATAAATTGAATCCTAGACAATATGATAAATGTAAATCGTGTAAATTATATAAAGTTTGTAATGCAGGTTGTTCATATTCTCAAATTAGAAATAATAATGAACCTATTGATTCTGTGTGTGAAATAAATCATATATTTTTTGATGAAACTTTGAGAATAGCTGAAAAATGTAAACATATGCCCGCATATAAAGAATATGTTAGAAATGTATTTACTGGTCAATGGGATGAAAAGATGATGCCCCAAAATGCAAATATCAAGGATATAAAAGAAAGTATAAAGATAGCGGCATATGGATCAGAAGCACTTCCCTATAAAGAGGTGGCGGTATATGGTTGATGTGATAGATTATATTGAAAAGAAGCAAGAAAAAGATATGTTGAATAATTTTGAAGAAATTGGTCGACAAATAAGGGAAAAGGAGACACCTTCTAAGAAACAGGCACGGGATAATAATTTATTAATGGAAAAGGGAGAATTCTCCACAAGTAATGAAAGATTATATAAGTATGATTTAGATTTTAAACGTTTTTTTAAAACTATATCAGACATAGTATCCGAAAAACGAAATCCATGAAGACAATAAACGAAACATATAATAAAGCAAGTAATGAATACAGTAAGAGTAGGCCGGTAACTAGTAATTTACATACTATATATATGACTAATAAATGTAATTTAGCATGTACTTATTGTTATGAGGAATTAACACAATCTTATGGTTTTGCTGGGCCGGGAACTAGAATTCCTAATCAAGAGCAGTTGAAAGTACAATTAGATACTGCAATTGATACTGATGATCCTACTGTACAAACTAATGTATTGTTATTTGGCGGTGAGCCATTAATGCAGTGGCCTAACATGAAATATTGTATGGAATATGCTTTTGACAAAAAAAATAATATTCATTTTGGTACGGTGACCAATGGAGTGTTATTTACTAAGCCCAAATTTTTAGAAGATTTTAATAATTTTTTTACTAAAAGAACGGATATAAAACAGAAGTTTTCTTTAGATATTAGTTTTGATGGAATAGGAAATGGGGAAAGAGTATATCGTAGTGGTAAAAAATCTACATTGGATGTTATTGATGCTTTAAAAATTATGAGTGAATCGGATTATAATTGGAGAATGAGATATACTATACAAAAAGATAATGTTGATCATTTTGCGAAAGATATACTAAGGATAGCTAAAACTTTTGGGCCACGTAGAATTATAACATCCATTGATAATGCCATGGGTGATGATTTAAATGATATAGAACATAATAACCTTGCTGAATTAGTAGATAGTCAGATTGATAAATTAAGAGAAGAATGGATAGCTAGAAGACTACACACATCCGTTTGTGAATTTTTCTGCGATCATTGTAATGGTTGTACAGGTCAACATGGATATAAACATTATTATACAGATAAAGGGCTGGTGAGAAGAATACATGCACATGAAAATATGGGAAAATTTTATGATTTTGATCCAACAAATATAGATTTAACAGGATCTAGTTATGTGGGAGATAGAAAACAGGATACAAAGGGGCAAGAACTATGAATACAAAAACGGTTGATAAACTTAAAGAATGTGTAAAAATTTTAGGTACATTATTAGATGAAGAAGAAACTAAAGATGATGGTACGATGGTATTACATTTTTTTGATCAGATGCTTCTTCAAATGCAAAAGGTCACAAATCCAGATGATCTTGCTCAACAGGAGAGTGTAACTGCTCAGCATAATGATGGATGTGGCTGTGGAGATTGTATACCAGGAACAGGTCCTGTCCCTGGAGCTCCAAGAAGTGAAGTATCCGCAGATAACGTATCTGTGCATAATGATGGATGTGGCTGTGGAGATTGTATACCAGGAACTGGTCCCGTGCCTGGTACTCCGAGAACGGATCCTCAAAAAGTCGGAGGTAGGGCTCCAGTTGGAGAACACGCGGCAACAGATTTGACACCCCTAGATAAGGAATGTGATTGTGGTAAAAATCCAGCAGGATCAAGGTGTAATAATGCCTGTAGAGAAAGTGAAATTAAAGCTACAGGTACAATAGAAAACTATTTAAAGTTTTTAGGTGGTGATGAGGAAGATGAAGAAGATTTATCTGAGGTTGTAGAGTCTGTAAATAGTTTTGTTGATGAACAATTATGGGGGCCACGTACACGTTCTTCTAATCATTAAAATAAGGTTATATTATGAAAAATCATGTAATTTATAAGAATTTTTGGAGTCCTGAGATTCTCAATAGTCTAAATGTGTTATTGGAAAACTATTTTAAGGGAAAACTACTTGCAACTGTTCAACATAATATTTGGCCCAAAGATGTTGTTTTAGATAGTGCCCCCATTTTATTAATTGATCTTTTTGAAGAAAAGGAATTAATATCAAATATAAAGAGTGAGTTGAATGTTATCTATGATACTTCTCTTTTTCCTCCTCCCGTTTATTATTTTGGATGTAGATTACATATAGGCTATAAGGGATCATATTTTGCTCGACATGCTGATCACGGCCATGATTTTGTTGCTACTACATATTTGAATCGAGAAATCTGGAATTGGAATTGGGGAGGTGCGTTGTTATATCAGAATACCCTTGGTGAAATAAATGCTCAATTTCCAGAGTATAATAAAATGATTGTATATCCTAAAGTTGGTTTTAATGATCAAGATAATATGAGTCATCAAACTACAATTCTTTCGAATTCATCTCCCCCAAGAATTTCAATGCAAATTTTTATAGGCAAGGAACGATATTGAATTTTAAATATTATAGTTCGCATATTATGGGGAATAATGGAAAGAATTCTCTCGTTAAAACGGGGCCCGCGCCTCACGGAATGTTTCCGGGAACTTGGGATGTTTTGGATCAGTATATTGATGTTGTATATTTACGATTTATGGAATATGCTGGGGATCTACATGAAGTTACAGCACGACAAATTAAACAAGATTCATCAAAACATTTATTTCCTATATGTCTGGGTACTTTTTGGGCTCTAGAAAGATTAAATACTCTTGAACAGGTAATATTAGAATGTTATGATAAAGGGATTACCGTATTGGTTGATATTTCGTGGGAACCAGTACCAGAAGCCCATTCCATTAAAACGATTTTTAGTAAAATCGAAAAGATAACACATGATAAGTATTTTAAAATTTTAGTATCTCACGATTTATATTTCATTGATGAGTGTTCTGAGTTTGAGCGATTTTTTGTATATTATAATATGTTCGCAGACATGATATATACATATCATGGAACTATTCAAAAAAATATTCAATATCCATATATAACCAATTATAATAATATCAAGCGTTATAACTTTTCGTGTTTAGCGGGTTCCTATCTACGCCATCATCGATTAAATTTTATAACAGATTTATTTTATCGTAATTTAATTGATGATACATTTTTTTTGTCTGGAATTCCCCCAGAAAAACAACAGAAACCTGATGATTTGGATCACGTTGAGTCAATAGAACAAATATTAAAGGGGGATAAGGTGTTTTATGAGTCAATGAGGTTTGATGAATGGGATCATACTTTACAGGAGTGTTTTAATGAAAACGCCGAATTGATTTTTGGTCGCCCGGAATTTTTCGAACATAATGATATCCATAATCACAATATTCGTCCTAAAGTTTATTATAGTAATATAAAGAAGAAAATTTGTTCAGAAAAATTTATCTCTCGTCCTAATTCTCGTAAATTTCATTGGGACAAAATTATTCCTAAGCAACTTTTAGAATCATATATTAATATTCCTCTTGAAACTTATTTTAGCATGTCGCCTTTTTATACTGAAAAAACATTTAAACCTATAGTAGCAGGAGTTCCTTTTATTCCATTAATGGCTCCTAAGTTTATAGAATCTTTTAAGCGGATGGGGTTTGAACCCTATTATAATATTTTCGATTATGATTTTGATGATATAAATAGTCAAGAGTTGACCGATAATAACACGTGCTTTGAATCTAACGATTTTAAACGTATAAGTCTTATAGTGGATCAAGTTGCAAGATTATCTAAAGAAAACAATTTAAAATCTTTAATTAAGAAAGACGAGGAATCTATATTGCATAATCAACAACAAATTATAAAAATTTCTAATGATACCTCATTTTTGGATAAATTATAATGTTAAGTTATAATGCTTTAGATCATCTAATGTTACAAAATAGAAAAAATAAAAAATTTCAGGAGAATATAGACCTACTTGAAAAATATAAAGATATGGTGATAAAATCTATGGGCGAAGAGGAATATAATAATAGACTGGAGTATAATAAAATATTAATCAAAAAACCACACATTTCAGATATTGAATTTGGAAATGTAAATTTTTTTGGAGAGTCTGATTATGAAACGTGAAAATCCGCATGATGGAATCCGTGGTAGAAGAAAAACATTAAAACACGAGATAAATCAGATCCAGTTAACCGCTGAGGATCTTTTAAGGCAGAACTATGATGAAAATGGAGAAGCCATTGATACTGGAGTGATTATTAATGATGAAGAACCCACAGTGCCCGATAGAGGGAAAAGGATGATCAAGTTGGAGAACTGGGTTAGTTCAGGACAGATTGTTGATGATGAAGAACCCACAGTGCCCGATTACGGGAAAAGGATGATCAAGTTGGAGAACTGGGTTAGTTCAGGACAGATTGTTGATCCTGGACCCGACCCCACTCCTCCATTAATTTCAAAAATGACTATTGCTGACAGAGCAATGTTGGTTGAAGAAGATGTAAATTTTCATAATATTGTAACGGCTGATATTGATTTATTGTGGGCCAATAATACACCATTAAAAGATATTTTATTTTATTTGTATGATTCAGAAAAGGTTAAATGTAGTAAGATATTTCAATTAGAAGCCTCAAAATTTTATTTTAATCTTCTTGTTTCTGAATATTCATATAATGATATTATTTTAGATGATATGTATACTCTTGATTATTTTTTATCTAAACCCCCGAAATGGTTTAAATGTTATATGCCCAAAGGCG
>Ga0066851_10001216_pt1 | contig 12501 bp, 10 predicted proteins | sample ETNtaG_7_FD_65493 | JGI IMG/M metagenome (GOLD analysis project Ga0066851, IMG submission 65493) | Marine microbial and viral communities from oxygen minimum zone, Eastern Pacific Ocean - ETNP201406SV65 | ecosystem: Environmental > Aquatic > Marine > Oceanic | place: Pacific Ocean: Eastern... | reverse complement strand
ATTAACCATATTTTAACATATTTATCAATAAGTTAGCCTATAATCGGACTATTTAAGCAGCTCTTTTATACTCTTAACCGTTCTCACCCAAGGTTTTATTTTTCTGGCTTTTTGGGGTAATTTTTCAATTTCAGCTCGCGCTAAATCACTATCATCATATAGACCATAAACTAGAATATAACGCTTTTCCCCAAACACAGGTGCTGAAAACCCAATAATTCGATCATCATTATCAAAAAATTCCAAATAATTTTTGATAGTTTCTTCCTTAATAGCGCTGATTAATTGTAGTACATATTTTTCTGGCTCTTGATTAACCAACCAATTTATATCTTTTTTAAAATTATTAGTAATTTCAATCTTTTCTTTGCTTTCAATTACAGGAAGAGTACTGTTTGATGTTTCAATATCTTCATTTTTATTTTTATCATTTAATTGTGTTAAAACTTCTTCATTGGGATTCTGCGTGCTATCAATTGCTGTCTGGTTATCATCATGATTTAAATCTGAAATTACAGTTGCAGATAATTCAGTATCGCTGGGCGGCTCCATAACTTCCTTCATGGCAATCAATAGGCTTTCATCCAATTTTGCTTTATTTTCAATCTTTTCTGGTAATTTTATTTTTAATGTCTGTTTTATATTCTCATCCTCCAATCTAAATGGAAGCATTGTATAGATATAAAGTAATACAAATATCGACAGTAATAATAATAAATAAAATAATTTATATTTCGTTAACAACAAAATATTATTTAAAATTAAATGATTTTTAGTTTTTTTTGTCTTTTTTACTGGGTCATCTAAATATTGTAAGCATAAAATATCAACTCTATCTGCAATCCCATTGGATAAACGGTATATTTTATTTACAATTTTATCTGTAAAGATATTTTCATCAGATAATGTATTGCTTATATATTTCTCTTGAATATATAATTTTACTTCATGTTCATTTAACACTGACATGTAGAAATAAAAATCCTTTATTTGTTCTCACTAATTCTTTTGTATTCAGATAGGGCAAAACGATCTGTCATGCCAGCTATGTAATCAGCAATTATTCTGGCCTTCCTCTGTTCGTCTTTAATTTGTGAATCTTTTGTAATTTTCATATGAAGCTCATCTGTTAGAAAAATTGGCTGCTCCATATAAATATTAAAAAGGTATTTAACTGTTTCGGCTGCTTGTTGCGACATAAGGTTAACTTGTTCGTGCTGATATAGATTTTTTCGTAAAATTTTCTTTAAATTGTTATGTTCCTTTTCGGTTGTTTGACTCATCTTAATTAATGATTTACTGCATTCGCGAATAGAATCAACGCTTGCAGGTTTATATTTACCAATTAAGTCCCTACTGGTCTCAATAAGGTCACTAACAATGTAATCTATCATTCTTCTAACAATCTCGTGTCTAATTTTTCTTTCATTTAGATCCTTCCATTTTTTCACTACTTCCCTATAGTTACTTTCAACAAATTTTGATTCTCTTAGTGAGTCGATATTTAGTAAGTTAGCCCTTAAACCATCATCAATGTCATGATTATTGTATGCAATTTCGTCGGCAATGTTTGCAATTTGTGCTTCTAGGCTTGGTTTATTTTTCTTAATAAAGCGCTGACCTAATTCGCCTAACCCCAATGCATTTTTTTTAGAACAATGCTTTAAAATACCCTCTCTTGTTTCATAAGTTAGATTCAGTCCTGGAAAATCTGCATAACGTTCCTCCAGTAAATCAACTATTCTTAAAGATTGTAAATTATGCTCAAACCCGCCGAAATCCTTCATACAATTATTTAAAGCATCCTGCCCTGCATGCCCAAATGGCGTATGCCCAAGATCATGTGCGAGGCATATTGCCTCTGTAAGATCTTCATTTACATCAAGAGCACGTGCAATTGTTCTACCTATTTGGGCAACTTCTATGGAATGTGTTAATCGGGTGCGAAACATATCTCCTTCATGATTGACAAATACTTGTGTTTTATATTCTAAGCGACGAAACGCTGAGGAATGAATAATGCGATCACGATCGCGTTGAAATTCATTCCTATAGTTTGATTGGCCTTCATTATATGCTCTTCCTTTGGACTCATTAGGTAGTGCAGCAAAGGTTGCTAATTCTCTTACTGCCATGAAGTCCTCAACATAAAAAGTTTTTAATTGTTTCCTTCAATGCTTTTTCAGAATAATCTGATGTCACAAATGCTTCTCCAATATTTTTTAGTAATACCAAATGCAAAATACCGTCCCTAGATTTTTTATCTACCTTCATATTTTCAAAAATTTGATTAAATTCTGCATCGTTATGAACTTTTATAGGTAGAGCAGCTCGCTCTAGTAATAATTGAATTCTATCAAACTGACTTTGCTCAAAGAAACCTAATCTCTTTGATAAATCAGCTGCCATTAACATCCCACAACCAACCGCCTCTCCATGTAGCCATTCTTTGTAGGATAGAGCTGTCTCTATTGCATGGCCAAATGTATGTCCTAAATTTAATATAGCTCTATACCCAGTTTCTCTCTCATCTTCCGCAACAACCTCAGCTTTATTAATACATGAACGCTCAATTGCATATGCTAAAACTTGATTATCGCGTTCTATTAAAGGGTTAATATTCTCTTCAAGCCAAGAAAAGAATTTTTCATCTCTGATTAACCCATACTTAATTATTTCAGCTAAGCCTGCTGCAAACTCTCTGTCAGGTAATGTGGCTAAAACAGATGTGTCAGAAAAAACGGCGTGCGGTTGATGAAAAGCGCCAATCATATTTTTTCCTAATGGATGGTTGACGGCCGTTTTGCCTCCCACGGAGGAATCAACTTGAGCGAGTAAAGTGGTTGGTATTTGTATAAATTTTACACCCCGCTGATAACATGATGCAGCAAACCCTGTTAAGTCACCGACTACTCCACCTCCCAGAGCAATCAGTATGCATGTTCGACTAAATTTTCTTTCTAATAATTGAGTAATAATTTGGTTTAAACTGTCGAGGGATTTATAAGTCTCTCCATCGGGTAATATAAATACTTCATAATCAAAATTGACCAAGTGCTTTTCAATGGCTTTTAGGTATAGTGGCGCGACCCTCTCATTGGTGACAACTAATACTTGCTTGCTTGTAATATACTGATTAAATATTTTTTTATCAGATAGTATTGAATTGCCAATATGGATGGAATAACCGCGCTCACCTAAATCAACTTTTATTATTTTCATGTTTTTTCAATTATTTTTAATATTTCACGAATGATCTCTTGGGTAGATAGAATATCCGTGTTTATTGTTTCGTTTGCTACTGAGCTGTATATAGGCTCTCTCTCAAAAAGGATTTCTTTTATCTTACTTAATCGGTTATCGCCCTGTAATAAGGGACGAATTTTATCGCTAGAAGTTCTATTAAATATTTTCTCAGCTGATGATTTAAGATAAATAATGATTCCATTATCGGTTAACAACTCTCTATTTTTTTGAATTAGAATGGTTCCGCCGCCCGTTGATAAAACTATATTTCTTAATAAAACAAGCTCGGAAATTATTTTCGTCTCACGCTCTCTAAACCCAGCCTCCCCCTCAATTTCAAAAATTAATGGGATATCAGCTCCCGTTGTTTTTTTTATTTCATAGTCAGAATCGAAAAATTTTCTTGATGTTTTGCTTGCTATTTTTTTGCCAATGGTTGTCTTTCCGGCACCCATCGGACCAATCAAAAAAATATTATTAGACTGATTCACCATTAAATTAAATTATATTGTATTTTCAGCTCTAGTTTGAATAAATAAAACATTTCTTCATTATACAACGCAAAAAGGGTATAGCCGTTATGGATATACCCCTTATTTATGTTTAATGTTGTTGGTTATTTTAGTTTAAGACTATCTTTTAATATTTTTGGTGTGATAAATATTAACAATTCAGATTTTGTCTTATCGATATCAGTTCTTTTAAATAGAAACCCGACATAAGGGAGGTCCCCAAAGAAAGGTACCCTGTCGATAGTTTTTCTATCGGATGATGTGTAAACACCACCTAAAACAACCGTTTCTCCATTAGAGACCAGCACCTGAGTTGTAACGCTACGCGTATTGATTGCTGGAACACCGAGCACTGTAGTCCCGCTCACCGTGTCTTGATTAACCTGCAAATCCATGATGATACGGTCATCAGGGGTAATTTGTGGCGTCACGCGCAAGCTAAGTACGGCATCCTGAAATGATACGGAGGTAGCACCGCTAGATGATGCCTCTTGAAACGGAATCTGTACGCCAGACTCTATAACTGCCTCGGTTTGGTTCGCTGTAATGACGCGGGGGCTTGCGATATCCTCGCCCCTGCCTTCGGCAATCAGAGCTGATAATTCTAACTGCAGTAAATACGAACCAACCTTACCAATTGCTAGTGCCAACCCCGCAGCATCTGCAGGTGTCGCCGGCAAACTCACAATCAAATTCTCCACTGTATCCACACCAAAAGTAGTCAAAGTACCGAAATCTGTAACCCCAGCTTTAGAGCCACCAATTCCAATAAAAGGGTCTTGTGGGTTGGGGCCAATATCACCCCTTCCAGTTTGTCCCTGCTTGGTGTGCTTGGAATAGCCAAACCTAACACCCACATCCTTGGCAAAAGATTCGTCTGCATTCACAATGCGCGACTCAATTAATACCTGTCTCACAGGAACATCCAATTTCAATATTAATTCTCTTATTGCCTGTAGACTGGTTGCCACATCTTGCACAATCAGCGTATTTGTTCTTTGGTCAATTGAAACAGTCCCACGCTCTGATGTTAGTTTATTATCACCCGCTATAATTAAACCCGATAAATCTGTGGCATTTGCATAATTGATTTGCATAAACTCAGTTCTTAATGGTGCCAACTCTTCAATTTGTTGGTTGGCTTCAAGCTCAACACGTTCACGTGCCGTAAGCTCCTCCTGCGGGGCAACCATAACAACATTGCCATTTTGACGCATGCCCAAGCCTCTTGATTTTAAGATAATATCAAGCGCCTGATCCCAAGGAACATTTTTTAAACGCAGTGTTACGTTGCCACCTACAGCATCACTAGTCACCATATTTAATCCTGTAAAATCAGCAATCAACTGCAAAACAGCTCTTACCTCAATATTTTGGAAATTAAGCGATAGACGCTCGCCGGTATAACCCAATTTTTCTTTCTTTTGTGCGGCTTTTTCTTCCTTTGTTAATGGCTTAAATTCAATTGTGTAATTATCGCCAGCTTGATACGCGATATGGTCATAATCTTCTGAAATAGAACTAATAATCATTGTGGTGTTATTGCCGCTAGCAGCCGTATCTATTTCTTTCACCGGAGTAGCAAAATCTATCACGTCTAATTTTCTATCTAATCGAGGCGGTAATTGTGTTTCGATAAAATCAATTACAACATTTCCGCCTTCAACTCTCATATCAATTGGTATTGAGGGATTTGACAATTTAACGATGACTCTTCCTTCACCGTTTTCTCCTCTCTTAAAGTCTATATTTTCAATGCTTGCCGCCACTGAAGAAATTGATGTCTCATCGCTCGTTATACCTGAATATGATTTATTTGAAGAATCGCTTGATGCAACAACACCGCTACCTAAATTTAGAATTACGGTGTTACCGCTCACTTCCACCGAGTAAGAAACTGAACGTGTTAAATTAATCACAACACGAGAGCGCCCTTTTGCCTCAACTGCATTAAGACTATTCGCCATACCTATGCCGATTGTTTGGGACTTTTTGCTTAGGTTCAATGATATGTTGGGCAAATCAAGAACTACTCTTGCTGGGTTATCGACACTGAAACTTAATGGTTCGTTTGGTAAAATCTCAGAAAATTCCAATTTAATCTGTACTCTTTCCCCTGACAATGACGAAGTATTAATTTTATCCAACGTGACAACATTAGCGGAAAAAACACCTAAACTAACGCTGAATAGCAATGTCGAGAGAAATATTTTATCTATGTATTTATTCATAATAGTCTTTAGTGTTTCCCAAATATATCAAATCTAATTGTTATTATCATGGCGTTTGTCCAATTTAAAAACATTTACTCTATAAGCGGTAATAAGGCCTGTCTTTCTCCATACCGTCCGCTGTTATCTTTAATAATTTCTCTTACTTCAATTTGTTCTTCCTGTATAGAAGTAATTTTCCCTATATTTAAACCGATGTAATTACCAGTTTTTACGCGATGAACAATACCGCCGGGGTCGATTACAATCCCCCAATGATTATCCTCGTTTTGAAGTGTCCCAACCATTTTTATACTATCTAGTTCGAACCCCTCCAATTCTTCTCTATTACGATTTTGAATTTCATTTCTCATCTCTTCAGTTAAACCATCATCAACGGGGCCTTCTGACTCCTCAATGGCAAGCGACTGTTCCACGACATAGAATCTTTTAAATGGATTGCGTGCCCCTGATTTTCCAGATTCATAGAGATATGCTTCGTAGGGTTTTACCTCTGGTAAAGGCTCGAGACGTCCTCCCGGCTTAGACATAATCTTAGATACTTGTTTTTCAAGATCGCTCATATCATTAGAAACGCAGCCAGCAATTCCTAGGATAGCTAACACAACCATAGTTAATCTTATGCATCTATTTGAGAGAATAAAACTCATTATTCTTCATCCTCTTCTAGCGCACGATACGTTTTTGCAATTGTTTTCATTTGAAGCAACAAAGCTCCAGAATCTTTCGTTGTTTTAGAGGTGATATTAATATCATGAGTGGTAACGATTCTCGGTAATTGCGCTAAACCACTAATGAATTCACCAAATTGATGATAATCACCAACAACATCAATTGATATAGGTAAAACCGCATAAAATTCTTTTGGATTTTCTTGTTTTGGCTCAAACAATTTAAATTCAAGTCCCGCAGCTAAACCCGTTTGCGATATATCTACCAACAAACCTGCCACTTCTGTTTGATTTGGTAATTGACGTACCATATCCCCAAAAGATATTTCCATCTCTTTCATCTGTTCTTTTAAAGCATTAAGATTTGCTGCCTTCCTTTGTTTTATCGTAAGTACATCTATTGTCTCTTTTTCTTTCCTCTCCAAACCCGCCAGCTCATCACGTTTTTTTGTTATATCGAAATGCCATCCAGCGAAAAGTAACGCAAAAAACATGAGCGTATAGATAACCGCCTGAATGGCTTTTGGCCACATGCCGGGATTATTTGGATCTAAATTTTTTAGGTCATCAACAAAACTCATGACTCCTCATCCCCTTCCTCTTTGTCAATGCTCGGCATAACTTGTTCAAACGTAAGCATAAATTCATTTACAGTCTTAGTGGTGCTGCCCTGTCCTTTATTAGACTCTTTAATAACTTTTAGTTTTGCACCTTTTATCCACTCCGACTGCTCTATTTTTCTCATAAATGAAGAAACACGTGCATTGGACTGCGCTTCTCCAGTAATAGTTATTTTTGGACCCTGTTGTTTCAAATCAACTATAGACAGACCCTCGGGTAAACTCCTCACCAACTCATCAAATAAATGAACAATTAGTGGTCGGTCACGCTGTAATGATTCAATTGCCATCATGCGTGAGAGTAAGGCTTCCTTTTTCTTTTCTAGCTCCTTAATTTCTGTAATTTTCTTATCGACCTCTTTAATTCTTTTATCAATGTAACCAATTCGGGTATTTTGGCGTTCTATTAATTGTGAGTGATAGAAATGAACAGCCCCAACAGTAAGAGCTGCAAAAAGCGCAACCAAACCTAACATAACTAAGAATTCATTAAGTAAGTCCTTACGTCTTTCTTCACGCCACGGGAGTAAGTTTATTTTTGCCATTAACCTTTTCCCCTCATTGCTAAACCGCACGCAATCATTAGGGCTGGGGCATCATTTGCTAACATCTTTTTATTTACTTTTGAAGAAATGTGCATTTTCGAAAATGGATTTGCAATTATCGTCTTGATTTCAAGCCTGGGCTCAACCATATCAACAAGTCCAGAAATTGACGCACAACCGCCTGCAAGAATTAAAATATCAATATCCGTTATTTGACTTGAAGAATAAAAGAACTGAAGCGCTCTTGAAATTTCTGAAGCAATATTCTCTTTAAATGGTTCTAGCACTTCGGGCTCATAATCCTCTGGCAATGAGCCTTGTTTTTTTGCTAACGCAGCTTCCTCAATAGACAAACTATATCGACGTTGAATTTCCTCCGTTAATTGCATACCGCCAAATGCTTCTTCACGAGAATAAGTTACTTTAAAATTTTCCAAGACACTAAAGGTCGTTGACCTAGAACCAATATCAGCAACAGCAATAACGTCCGTTGAAATTCCACTTGGAAAGTTTTTAGCTATCAATTCAATTGTATTTTCTATTGTAAACGCTTCTATATCGACTACCTTTGCCTTTAGCCCCCCCAATTCTAGAGAAGCAACAACATTGTCAACGATTTCACTACGTGCTGCGGCCAATAAAACATTTGAATTTTCTGAGTCCTCTTGAGGCTCATCTAATACTTCGAAATCTATAGAAACTTGATCTAACGGGAAGGGTATGTGCTGGTCAGCTTCGATTTGAATCTGGCTTTCCATATCCTCATCAGATAAACCAGATGGCATACTAATTACCTTCGTAATAACAGAAGAACCTGCAACACAAATAGCAGCGTTTTTTGTTTTTGTACCAGATTTATCAACAACCAACGCAACAGTCTCGCCGACTTGTTCAATATCGTTTATAGTCTTTTCTGACACTGAATTTGGTGCTAGTGGTTCAACAGCGTAACTTTCAACTTGATAATCTGAACCACGCTCACTAAGCTCGAGCAACTTTACCGCTGTCTCGCTAATATCAATACCCAAAATTGGTGCCGATTTTTTTCTAAATGGAAACACTAATTTTCCCTTTCTAAGTCATTAGGTTATATGAGATATGTATAATACTACATAAAGTAATTTTAACTAGTATCACAATATAATCTTTTGTCTAAGGATTGAGGGAGTAAAATCCATTATTTATATCTAAAATCATAATATATCTGGATATTTTATATACATATAAACACAACATGCTGCGTTTTTTCTTCAATTTTATACAATCAATGGTGTTCTTTGGTCTAGGCACATTGCTGATTATTTCTCTATATATTATGCCAAAACTACCAGATATAGAGACATTGAAAGATATAAAAATGCAAGTTCCTTTACGTGTTTATAGTGCGGATATGTCTCTTATTGCTGAATTTGGTGAAAAACGTCGTACCCCAGTAAAAATCGATGAAATTCCTCCCAAGCTGATTGAAGCATTTCTAGCCGCTGAAGATGATCGTTTTTATGTTCATCCCGGTGTTGATTGGCAAGGTTTAGTAAGAGCTTCCTACTCCCTAATAAAAACTGGTACAAAGAAACAGGGAGGCAGTACGATCACGATGCAAGTTGCGAGAAATTTTTTTCTTAGCCATGAAAAAACATATCTCAGAAAACTGAATGAAATTTTTCTCGCATTTAAAATTGAACGCGAACTAAGTAAAAAAGAAATTCTTGAATTATATCTAAACAAAATATATTTAGGCCAAAGAGCTTATGGAGTTGCGGCGGCGGCACAAGTTTATTATGGAGTAAATATTGATTCATTAACTCTTTCACAAATTGCTACAATAGCTGGGCTACCTAAAGCACCTTCAAAATCAAACCCAATTACAGATCCAAGTCGTGCTCTAATTCGCAGAAATTATGTTTTACAGAGGATGTTGGATCTTTCATATATATCAAATGATGTATTTGAAGAAACAAAAAAAAATCCGATTAGCGCATCATTACATGTCATCTCGCCAGACATTGAGGCACATTATCTAGCAGAAATGGTAAGAAACAAATTGGTTCGGGAATTTGGAGAAGACGCATATACCAACGGTTTAGTAGTTACAACAACTATTCGTGATCACAATCAAGTAGCTGCTAATAAAGCATTAAGAGACGCGTTACTGAATTACGACAAAAGACATGGTTATCGAGGATCTGAACAATTTATAGATGATATTGAATTAAAAAGCGAAAAAGATATTATCAGCCTACTAAAAACTTTTCCTATATTGAGTAACCTTCGTCCAGGACTGGTCACGAACGTTAACGATGAATCTATAAATGTGTATGTCCTGGATATAGGTAACATAAAAATTAATTGGGAGGGTTTAAAATGGGCAAGAAAATATATTTCTGAAAATAAAAGAGGGGCAAAACCTAAAACGGCAAATGAATTTCTAAAGTCCGGAGATATAGTGCGTTTACTCAAAACTGAAAACAACGAATGGGCCCTATCACAGATTCCAGATGTTGAAGGCGGGTTAATTTCTATTTCGCCCAATGACGGGTCTATATTTGCTTTGGTTGGCGGGTTCAATTACTTCAAGAATAAATTCAATCATGTCACTCAAGCGAAGAGACAGGCGGGCTCCGGATTTAAACCATTTATATATTCTGCCGCAATTGAAGCAGGCAAAACTGCCGCTACAATAATTAATGATGCCCCTGTCGTATTTGAAGATCCTGGTATTGAGGATGAATGGAGACCAGAAAATTATAGCAGGAAAAGCCATGGCCCAACTCGAGTAAGAGAAGCACTAACGCATTCGCGCAACTTGGTATCAATAAGATTATTGCATTCTATCGGTATTCCATTTGCACTCGAACATATTAAAAAATTTGGGTTTGATATTGAACAACTTCCAAAAAATCTTTCTCTAGCATTGGGAAGCGCAGAATTATCGCCTTGGGAATTGGTGAGGGGCTATTCAGTGTTTGCTAACGGAGGTTTTTTAATCGAACCTTATTTTATAAACGAGATTAAAACTTATGATGATCAAATTATTTTTCGCGCTAATCCGTCGGTAGTATGTAATCAGTGTATAAATATACGACAAAATACATCGCCAAAGAAAAAAAGTGTTGATGAATTAGAAGAAGATGTAGCCGAACTAATCTATGATACTGGCTATGTAAATACCCTGTATTCTCCACGAGTAGTAGACGCTAAAAATATCTGGATTATGAATTCAATAACACGGGATGTTATAAAACATGGCACAGGCAGACGGGCATTAGAACTACAACGTAGTGATCTTTCTGGAAAAACAGGCACAACAAATGATCAACATGATGCTTGGTTTTCAGGATTTAATTCAAATATAGTTACTGTAAGTTGGGTTGGCTTTGATAAATTTAGACCTCTAGGTACACGTGAAACTGGCGGGCGTGCTGCATTGCCAATGTGGATTGATTATATGCGAGCTGCTCTTAAAGATATGCCGCAATCGCTTATGCAAAGACCAAAAGGTTTAATTACCGTTCGCATAGACGCTAATACTGGGGGGGCTGCAAATGCCGATAATCCAGATGCTATATTCGAAATATTTAGATTGGAGAATGCCCCAAAATCATTAGACAAAAAAAAGCAATCTGACCTTTTATTGCAAGATGATGGAGTCATGTCTATCCCAGAACAATTATTTTAGTAATCCGTCATGACAAATCTTTTTATTTATGACAGCTAAAAATATTTTCTTAAGTGTTGCCATACCAACACCACTAAGACGTCTATTCGATTATCTGCCTGTGGAAATCACAGACCATAGAATACTTCAGCCAGGCCTAAGAGTTTCAGTGTCATTTGGTAAACGCAAAAATATTACTGGCATTATTGTTGCCATTAACAATAAAACTAATCACCCCCGACATAAATTAAAAAAAATTAACTGTATTATTGATGACAAACCTATAGTGGAGATTGAGCATTTAAATTTTTTGAATTGGGCGAGCAACTATTATCACTATCCTATTGGAGAAGTAATTTATAACGCTTTGCCTATATTATTAAGAAAGAATAACTCGATAACCGATTATGAATATTACTATTGGTCTCTATCAAATAAACAATCCTTATCTGATATAAATTCAAAAAATATTTCATTAGTACAAATTAAAATACTTAACTATTTTCAGAAGAATAAAACGCCAATTAATGAATTTGAACTATATAAAATTTTCCCTAGAGCAAAACGCTCGCTTCTTGCCCTTGAAAAAGTAGGATTAATAAAGAAAGAAACTGAAAAGAAACTAGAAAATTCAACAAAAATAAATAAAAGGTCTATTAAACTAAATGAGAATCAAAATACTGCTATTAATAAAATTCTTGATTTAATAAACACCAATTCAGTTTTCTTACTTGATGGGATAACTGGTAGTGGTAAAACTGAAGTCTATATGTCAGTCATGGAATCCGTTATTAAGTCTAAAAAACAATGTTTGGTTTTATTGCCAGAGATTGGCTTAACCCCACAACTAATACAACGTTTTAAAGATCGATTTAAAGTACATATGGCTATACAACATTCTGGTCTTTCCGCTAGCGAAAGGCTTAAATATTGGCAAGATGCAAAAACAGGTAAAGCAAAAATTGTATTGGGAACACGTTCTGCCGTTTGGACACCCCTCCTAAATCCCGGTATCTATATT
>Ga0066851_10001207_pt1 | contig 12560 bp, 13 predicted proteins | sample ETNtaG_7_FD_65493 | JGI IMG/M metagenome (GOLD analysis project Ga0066851, IMG submission 65493) | Marine microbial and viral communities from oxygen minimum zone, Eastern Pacific Ocean - ETNP201406SV65 | ecosystem: Environmental > Aquatic > Marine > Oceanic | place: Pacific Ocean: Eastern... | reverse complement strand
CTCTTTTGTCATTAATGGAAACCTAGCAATTGGAATTGTAATCTTGTCTACTGAATGAATTTTGCCATTAAACGCTAAGGAGTTATATATATCAAAAACTTTATTGTTTCCCTCTGGTATTTTAAGTATCTTTGATTCTGCAATATTAGCAACTCTTGATTGAAAAGATACACATTCAACCTCTGGAATCTCTCTTTCATTGCTATCTTTAGTGCATATATGAAAATATTTAAAAAGAAAGCTGCTATCGTCATGTTCACAAACAAAAGTTCCAAGCCCCTGTTTACGAACTAAAACCCCATCCTTTTCTAAAGAATCTATTGCCTTTCTTACTGTACCAATTGAAACACTAAAAAGATCTACGAGAGTTTTTTCGTTAGGTACTAGTTGACCTGGCCTTAATGACCCTTGAGACAGACAACCAAGTAGTTCATCTCTTATTTGCTTCCAGAGTGGGGTTTTAATGTTTGAATCTATGTTAAATGTAATATCCAAAATTCCCATATTTTTTCCTTTACTGCTTTTTAAAGTCTGGCTTTAATATTACCTTTGCAGAAGATATTCTTCCATCGTGAAGCTCTTTAAATGCAAAGTTGGCTTCAGACAACGGGTACTCTTTTATCCAAGAAAGATCTCCAAAATAGCCCTTGTCTATATACTTAATGGCAGATTTAAAGTCTTCCATACTGTATGTATAACAGCCAACTAATTTTATCTCTTGCAGGGTCAGTTTTCTAATATTGATAGCGCTAGTCCAATTCTGCAAACCGACATTAACAATGACGCCGCCAGCTTTAATTGAATCAAAAGAAATAGAGCTAGTTTTCTCGCTACCAACGCAATCGATTATAACGTCAAAATAATCATTTGATACAGATTGTTTTATTGGGTTTACTGCATCAATTCCTATATGCTCTTTTACGCAAGGATGTCTAGCCATATTAGTTTCTAGTATTTGCATCTTTACGCCATACGACTTTAGTAAAAGTCCAGTTAGAAATCCTATAGCTCCAGCACCAATCACCAGAACATGACAATCTTTTATATCTAAATAAGACTCCTTTATAGCTATATTTACTGCATGTATTACTGTTGCAGCAGGTTCTGTTAAGGCCACATGGTTGGGATTCATATTTGCAGGAGCCTCGACTAAACATTGCTCAGGTATACTCATATATTGGGCAAATGCTCCTTGCCTATTCATGCCTATCATGTCTCTATCGCTACATAAATTATCTCTTCCTTGCATACAATAACTACAAACTCCACAGGTGATTAGAGGGTTTCCAGTAACTAAAAGACCGCTATTATTGCCTTCAACTATTTCTCCGCAAAACTCATGTCCCAAGATAAGCCCTGGTAATCTTCTGGGGTCATGTCCGTGATATGCATGCATGTCAGAACCACAGATACCTACTGATTCGATTCTGACCAAAACGTCATCTTCACGATCAACTTGCGTTGAGTGATAATTTGGCTCGTATGTCATTTCATTGGGTGCGGTATAAACAACCGCTGCCATTTTATCTATCATTGTGCTGAAAAACCTCCATCTAGGAATACTGTTTGACCTGTAATATATGAATTAGCATCACTACATAGAAAGACACTGATACCGAATAAGTCATCTTCTTCGCCGTTACGGTTCATCATTGTTTTGCCTGCTAAAACTTTTAACTTTTCAGGATCTTGAAATAGTGATTCGGTTAGCTTAGTGTGAAAAAATCCCGGCGCAATAGCGTTAACAAGTATGCCAGATTTAGAGTATGCCTGAGCTAATGCACGAGTCAGCTGCATCACTCCTCCTTTACTTGCGCCGTAGGGAATACTATTGTCGAAAGCCCTGATGGACTGCAAGGAAGCGATATTCATGATTCTTCCCCATCCATTTTCTTTCATCTTTTTAATAACCAATTGACTTAATTGATAGGGCGCAGTTAAGTTGATATCTATAGTTTTTTGCCAAGCACTAAGTGTCATCTCTTCAGCAGGAAGTCTGACATTAATGCCAGCGGCGTTAATTAAAATATCTATTTTTTTTGACACACCATAGATATGAGATAGCATCTCTTCTAATTTAGTTGAATTGGTAACATCAACTCGAAAAAATGCAGCTTGAGAGCCTAGTTCTTCTATCTCTTTTATGGTTTCATCTGCATTCTCATCTATGCTTGCAATCCAAACAAATGCCCCTGCACGGGCCAATGACAATGCTATCATTTTACCAACACCACTGCTGCCACCAGTCACCAGGGCAATTTTATTATCCAAAGAAAAATTTGCTAAATCCATACAATCTACTCCTGAACTGGGCTGCCCAAATCAAATGTTTCATTTGGAAAATATTTACTTAGTCTAACATCTGAAGCTCTAGCGTGCCCTTCCATCCCTTCAAGTCTAGATATTCTGGAAGCGTTTTGAGCAATATTCCTTGTTGATTCTCGGTCCATTCTTTGCCATGTCAGCACTTTCAAAAATTTGTGTGCTGATAATCCTCCCGAATAGCGTCCAGCGCCTTTGGTTGGTAATATGTGATTAGGTCCTGATGATTTGTCACCAAAAGTAACAGTAGTCTCTTCGCCTAAAAATAATGAGCCATAACAAGTCAAATTCTCCAACCACCATTCAAGATCTTCGCACTGCACCTCAAGATGTTCAGATGCGTACTCGTCTGAAATACGAACAACCTCTTCTCTTGATTCACACAAGATAACCTCACCATAGTCTCTCCAAGCGCAATTAGAAGCATCTTTTGCAGTTGGGGGTAATTTTTCAATATATTCTGGTATCAGTTTCATAACTTTTTCTGCTAAATCTCTTGATGTAGTAAAAAGCCAACCTGGAGACTCATGACCATGCTCCATCTGACCAACAATATCAATCGCAACGACATCTGGGTCAGCAGTCTCATCAGCAATAACAGCTACCTCAGATGGGCCTGCAAATACGTCAATTCCTACCTTACCAAACAAAGTTCGTTTTGCCTCAGCAACAAATTTATTTCCAGGACCAACAATGATGTCAGCTTTTTTACCTGTAAAAAGACCATAAGTCATACTGGCAATAGCCTGAACTCCACCAAGAGTCATCATATAGTCAGCCCCAGCCGCTTTCATTGCATATAAAACATACGGATGTATGCTTTTTCCTTTAAAAGGTGTAGAGCAAGCAATAATGCATGGCACACCTGCAGCTTTTGCTGTAGCTATACTCATGTAAGCTGAAGCAATATGGGCATAACGACCGGTAGGGACATAGCAACCAGCTACATTGACAGGTAGAAGCTTTTGGCCTGCCTCTACGCCATTGTTTTTGCTATAAAACTCTTCTACTGAGTCGCGTTGCTCTTTAGCAAATTGGTAGACCTGCTTACAGGCAAAATCGATATCATCCTTAACACTCTGAGGGACATCAGCAATAATGGACTCTATATCATCTTTCGATAAAAGAATTTCACCTTCCCAGTTGTCAAGCTTTGATGCATAATCACGGACAGCTTGTTCTCCATTTTTTTCTATATTAGATAGCATTGCATTAACAACCTCTTGTGCCTCTAATGTATTTGCTTCTGCTGTTTTATCAGCTTTTTTTAAGTATTCCATTTCTCTCCTTTATCTAAATCAGTTATCAGTCTATTTTTTCCATACAGTTAAGCACTTTCATACAACCTAGTAAGCACAAACTCTTGATGCCCAAGAATTTCAGCTGCTGTCATTCTGCCATTAGAAGTGTTAACTAAATTTTCAAGAAGTTTGTCTCCGGCCTGGTCTAAATTTATGTCACGATTTAATAGCCCAGTAACATCAACATCAACATGTTCAGACATCGTTCTTACAGTTCTAGGGTTGGCACAAATTTTAATTACAGGTAGTATTGGATTACCGATTATATTGCCCTGCCCGGTAGGAAAGAAGTGTGCTACATATCCTGAGGCTGCACATAGTGTAACCATTTCTGCAGCTGCAGAGGAAGAGTCCATAAACCATAAACCTTTCCCTGTTGGCATTTCAGCTTTGTCTAATACCCCATCAACTACACATTTTTTACCTATTTTTTGAATATTACCTAAAGCCTTCTCTTCGATTGTCGTTAGGCCCCCTTCGATATTTCCTTTGGTTGGCTGTGACTCTGACAAATCGTCTGTTTTAAACCTTTCTATCATATCTTGATAGCGGTTAAACATAAACATAAATTGGTCTGCAACAGCTTCATTAACACATCTATCTTTTACTAGATGTTCACCTCCAGTGATTTCAGAAGTCTCTCCAAATAACAGAGTACTATCAATATCGTAGAGTTTATCAAAGGCATTTCCTACAGTAGGATTTGAGCCAAAACCTGAAGTTGTGTCAGACTCTCCACACTTGGTTGAAACCCATAGCTCACTAATATCACATGGCTCTCTTTGTAGTCCAGTAGCATAATGTACCATGTCATAGGCTGCCTTAGATGCTTCAGCAATAGTCTGAATGTCGCCCCTTTTTTCAATAGAAAAGCCTTTGACTGGCTTGCCAGTTTTAGCGATACCATCAACTATCTTATCTGTCCAGCCTGGCTCAATACCAATAACTACTACCGCGGCAACATTTGGATTAGATCCAGTACCAATCATAGTTCGAAAGTGAAGATCAAGGTCTTCACCAAACTGCAGTCTGCCGTAAGGGTGAGGTAGAGCTATAGTTCCTTTAATGTTATTAGCGACTGCCTCACAGGCTGCATTTGATATATCATCTACCGGCAATATAACAACATAATTACGTATTCCAACCCTATTATTTTCTCTACGAAAACCATAAATTTTTTGATTCAAATCCATACCTACCACCTCTTAGTTTTTACGTTATGTACATGTAGATGATCTCCAGCAGCTATATTTGAAACTGTGCGACCAATATCAACACCGTACTTGATTACAGTACTACCTTCACTAATATCTCTTATGGCTACTTTATGGCCAATAGGTATATCTTGGTTAATTTTGATATCCATAAGCTTGTCTTGGTCCATTATCCAGCCAGTAAGATTATCATTAGCCTTTAGGTCCTCAACTGTTATAACTCCGACGGAATCATTTTCATCGTGAACAATAAATTGAATCATTATTTCTCCTTAATTCGATAATTAATATAATTGACATAAATGTATAACATATATCAACTAGAGTATATTATATCATATATATGTTTAATAATATATAAAAAAAATACATTAATATAAAAAAAATAATGTGATTGACTTTATCGGGATTTAATTAATTAATAAATAAAATAAGAAATTAATTAATCGAACAGGCTTTTTTAGGTATCTAAGAATTTAGGCCAGGTACATATTTATGGCAAAATATAGCAGCACTAAGGCAGACAAAATCAATATAACGTATCTGGCTAAAACGAAGCCCTCTTTTAGGTAGCCCTTAATGCTATTATTATTTTCTTGAGTGTTGTTTCTTGACTTTCTTACAAAGGTCCACCACAAAGGGGTGACAATCAAGATAACAATTAATACAATTAAACTATTTGAATCCATCCTAATAATTCCATATACATAAATGATGTAAATATATCACAACAACAAGCTTACTAATTGTTGTTTTAGTATATTTTTCCATCTCTATATTATTGAGCCACCAATATGTAATCCTTTATTTTATCTAAATAATCTATAATGACCCTCCTTGCAATATTTATTATCTTTATTGATTGGAGTTTTTAGTGACAGTTTTAGCCGCAATTTTATTACTAGTTATAATCATGGATCCGATTGGAAATGTGCCAATATTTTTAACTGTCTTAAAAAATATTCCTGCTGAAAAGAGAAGAAGAATAATAATTAGAGAGCTACTAATAGCTCTAATTGTTTTATTGTTTTTTATGTTTATTGGTAGATATATTCTACAACTCTTGCAAATTGCTGAATCCTCTTTGGGCATTGCCGGAGGCATTATGTTGTTTCTGATTGCTATTAAAATGATTTTTCCTGGTGCCAATAATATGGTAATTCATAACGAGAAGATGGAGCCTCTAGTGGTGCCATTAGCGGTACCTTTGATTGCTGGACCTTCTGCAATTGCCGCTGTAATACTTATGATGGCACAAGATCCAGATAGATGGATAGAGTGGGTATTTGCCCTTTTAGTTGCATGGCTTGTAGCCGGAGTAATCCTTGTCTCTTCTGAGACTCTAGGTAGAAAGCTCGGTGAAAGAGCGCTACTAGCTATTGAACGTTTGATGGGAATATTACTAATGCTGGTTTCTGTTGACTTTATCTTGGATGGCATAAAACAAACTTTTGGCGTCTAAAGTTTATCTTTTATGTATACCTAAAAGATTAAATATAACGAGAATAGATAGCCTGCTGCCATTGAACCCACAGCTGCAATAATCAAATAGAGTGCAACAAGTCTTGGTTTTGCCAGAGAATAAATTGCGATAGCTGCTGGAATACTTGTAACACTACCTGCTAACATAAAGGTTAGCCCTACTGCAGGTGACATGCCTAACTCTAATAAGCCCCCTACTAATGGTATTGCTGCGTAACCATTAAGATAGGTAGGAATACCTAACATGACAGCTAGTGGCAGTGCATATGTACTATCTACACCTAGCCAATTAACGATTAAGCCATTGGGTACATACGCTATCAACAAACTTTCAAGTAGAAAAGCAAACGCAAGCCAACGTGTTAGAAATAATCCTACTGATAAGGTTTCATTGATAAAAATTTTACGTCTTTTGGGGTTATGCCAAAATTTATATATTATTGACACTTTATCTTCATTCGAGCATGAATCAGAACAGCTCGGCTTAGCAATATCCTTCAAGGCATCACTCAGGTATCCGGTCTTGCTTATCAATAAAGCGCTATAGCCAGCCATTAAGCCCATTGTAATGGCTGAAAAGGTTTTTATAATAGCAAACTCAAATCCCAGCTCTGCTGTAGTCAAAATAAACATTTCAGGATCCATAATAGGTGATGCTATACAAAAAGCTAACACTGGTGCAATAGGAACTCCTGCCGCTAAAAGGCCTGCCACTAAAGGAATCACACCACAAGAACAAAATGGAGATAGTGCGCCAAAAATAGAAGCTATTGCGATTGCTTTTATTGGCTTGCCATTAAAAGTACTGGCAACTATTTGGTCTGAACCGCTGGCTTTTAAATATGCAGCAACTGCCACCGAAAGTAAAATAAACGGAGAAATTTGAACTAAAGCGCCAAGTGTTGACGTCACACTTTCGATTGCCTGCAACGGAACAAATAAACCTAGAATCAGAATGATTATTAAAGAAAAAGCAATTGGAAATCCTAGCAATGAAAAGAATCTGTTTATATAAAGAATAGGATACTTTTGCCCTATTTTGGATATATTCTTTTCTGAATCTTGCTGTTTGACTGCCTGTATTTCATTATTATGCATTATTTTTTCAATTCCTGTGTATTTTGATAGATGGCATTAAATAAATGATTTAGCGTATTAATTCTCCTCACTACAGCATTCTGACTTGAGTTTTTCTAATACCTCAGTAAGCAGATCTAACTGTGCATAACAATAGACACTTCGACATATTTTTTTTTGACTAACTAGGCCCGCATTCTTAAGACCACTTAGATGAAAACTAAGGGTCGAAAGAGGTATGGCTAATAATTTAGCAATCTCTCCAATTGTTAGTCCGTTATCACCCCTCTTAATAAGTAATCTATATATAGCTAAGCGATTCTTATTAGCTAGCTCTGAAAGTATATTTATCATTTTTTTATCATCCATATTTGAATCATACCACACAAGCCTGTATTAAATAACTATATTTCTAGTTTTATAGATACAATTATAAATAATTAGTAAATTTGAAGCCTTACTTAGATCTTCTATTTACTTAAATGTGCTAGGTTATGTGCGTTCTTTTCCCAGTTTTGCCCATCAAAATCTTCAATAATGATTTCTTTGGGTGCGGGCTTAAGGCAGTGAGGATTAACGCTAACGCCGTCTGGGTTGCTTCTAGGAATATAGAATGACTTTACGCCACAAGTTTTACAAAATAAATGCTTAGCTTCCGCTGTGTCAAATGTATAGGTAGTCAAATTATCTTTGCCAGTAATAAGCTTGAATTTTGATTTGGGTACAATTAAATGTAAATTGCCAGACTTACTACAAATACTGCAATTACAGGATATAGCAAGCACTTTTTCGTTAGCCTCTACTTTAAAAGTTATTGCACCACAATGACAGCTTCCTTTGTAAATCATATTTCAGCAGTTAACCCAATTAATTTGTTATTTTATACAATAATAATTAGTCAAAATTTGAATTAAGTAATTCATAAGGTGTGCTAAATTAATAATAATATTTAACTAAGAGAAAATGAATTAGAGGATTTATAAATAAAGCTATTGCAAATAAAGAGTTGGGTTAGTGGATGGATTAGTTATAAAGCCCGGTAACCTATGTTTTTTTGGCTTTATTTGCTAATATCAACATATCTATATCGCTTTTTCTATTCAATGAATGCATCATTCTATGGCAATTTGGACACAAAGCTACGGCGTTTTCAGTTGTATCTTCACCACCATCAGCTAGTTGGTGAATATGGTGCACTTCTAAGTAATGTTCCCCATTTGGTTTATTAAAGGGAGCTTTTTGATTGCAAAGTTCACACACCCCACTAGCTCGCCTTAAAGTATAGTCAATAATGTATGGGCTTTTTTGAAATACCCTTAAAGTTGACTCTCGGCTACTAGGGTGCTTGGCGGTTTTATTGATTCTGTCTTTTAGTTCTTCGATGCTTAGCTGTTTCGATTCATTAAATTCATCCTGAAAAGCTTTTTCCAACTCATCCATTCTAACTGGCATGGTATTACCTATAATTTGCAAGGGGAAAACCCAGACTTTGCGTAACTGTCCATCTACATCATCTTGCTTTTCCTGGAATGGTTTGTCTGCTAATTGCACTCTGCCCATATAGGTATTAACTTTACTTCTAAATGCCTCAAAAAGGTGAACGTCAACACCATTTGTGTTGGATTCATAAAGGGTAATGTTTTGGTTGCCTTTGAGTGATTGACTGCCTTTAGAGCCCATGCCAATATAATAGAGCTTATTATCAAACCATCTACCATCGTAGAAAGATTTTTGGTTAGTTATTAGCACCAAAGTGTTGGTTCTTTTGGAGCGCCTCATTCCTCCACGAGGTGAGCAAAGGAAGGCATTACAAATATCATTGTTTGTATATTTACTTCCAACTATTAAATCACCAATCTTCAACCAGTAATTCCTTATATTTTAGAAATATATAACTTTATTTTATCTTAAAACAAGCAATATCATTTGTTTGACATAATGCAGAAAAACCCAACATACTAGCATTATATTTCATTTTGACTACAAAGATTAAGTTTTGTTTGATGCGAAAAAAAGGACTCCATCGCTGGAATCCCTTTTAGAATATGGTGGGTCGTGAGCGACTTGAACGCTCGACCATCGGATTAAAAGTCCGGTGCTCTACCAACTGAGCTAACGACCCATATTGCTTTAAAACTAGTATATATTAATAATTTTAGTTAATTTTTGCTGTGCTCACAAAAAAGTGAAATTATACATTATCGAATTAATTAATCACTACTTTTATTTACCAAATCTTTAAGACTTTTACCTGCCTTAAAGGAAGGTACTGACTTTTCCTCTACTTGAGTTTTTTGTCCAGTTTTTGGATTAATTCCTTGTCGTGCTTTTCTGTGTTTTTTATTAAAAGCACCAAAACCTCTAACCTCAACGCCATCTCCAGAAACTATGCTGTCTGTTATTTTTTGAAGTATAACTTCAACTGAATTCTTGGCGTCACTCTTAGAAATGTTACAACTATCAAATATAGAAGATATTAAGTCTGTTTTTTTCATATAGATAAACTCAACTACGTGTTTCCACGTAGTTGATTTGTACTGTTTCTATTTGTCCTTAGCTTTCTTTAGTAGGTCTCCAAGAGTTGATCCTGTTGCTGCATCTGCTGACTGTTTATTGTAGTCTGCCATTGCTGCTTTTTCTTCAACTGAATCTTTCTGCTTTATGCTTAAAGAAATACTACGAGATCTCTTGTCTACCTGAGTAATAACAACCTCTGCCTCATCTCCGACCTTAAGAACTGTTGAAGCATCCTCGATGCGCTCTTGTGAAATTTCACTAACCTTAAGGTAACCAGTAATGTTTTCTGCTAGAGTTATAATAGCACCTCTATTATTAACTTCAGCTACAACACCTTTGACGATAGCGCCTTTCTTGTTTGAAGAAGCAAAAGACATAAAATCATCCTCTGATAGCTGCTTTAAACCTAGGGAAATTCTTTCCTTCTCGGCATCAATATTTATAATGACAACCTCAAGATCTTGCCCCTTAGAGTAGCTAGAAACTAGCTGGTCTGATGACTGTTTTTCCCAAGAAATATCAGCCAAATGGATTAGCCCATCTATGCCACCTGGCAATCCAACAAATAAACCGAAGTCGGTGATAGATTTAATCTTAACATTGATCTTGTCGCCCTTATTATGGGTAGCCTCAAAAGCTTCCCAAGGGTTCTCTTGAGCTTGCTTCATGCTTAATGATATGCGGTGTTTGGATTCTTGTACATCCAAAATAACTACGTCAACTTCTTGACCTAGTTTAACAATTTTAGAAGGTCTTGCGTTGGCATTTGTCCAATCCATTTCACTAACATGGACTAACCCTTCGACGCCCTCTTCGATTCTTATAAATGCACCATAATCTGTCAAATTAGATACCGTACCTGTAACCTTTTTACCTATAGGTAGTCGCTCAGAAATATTACTCCATGGGCTATCAGTTAGTTGCTTAAGACCAAGAGATACGCGCATCTTCTCTTTGTCATAATTTAGAATCTTGACAGTTATCTTGTCTCCAATGGTTAATTTCTCTGAAGGATGATTGACTCTTTGCCATGAAATATCAGTTATGTGTAATAGTCCATCAACACCACCAAGGTCAACAAATGCTCCATAGTCAGCAAGATTCTTGACTATACCTTCTATTTCTTTGCCTTCCTCTAGAGTTTCAAGTAAAGCTTCTCTGTCTGCTGAGTTAGCTTCCTGAAGTACTGCCTTTCTAGAAATAACTATATTGTTTCTGACTTCATCCATTTTAATTACTATGGCCTCTATTTCTTGCCCTGTAAGGTAAGAGAAGTCTTTGACTGGCCTAACATCTACTAGTGAGCCAGGTAGGAATGCTTTTACTACTCCAATGTCAACTGTAAGGCCGCCTTTGACAGCACCGGTAACTACACCGGTAACAGTTTCTTTAGAGCTCATTGCTAATTCAAGGGATTTCCATAGTCTAATGCGTTTAGCTTTTTCTCGTGACAATAAAGTATTTCCTAAACCGTCATCGATTGAATCTAGGGCGACCTCTACTACATCACCTTCTTCGATTTCTAATTCCCCTTGAGGGTTTTTAAATTGATCCAGAGAGATAAAGCCCTCTGACTTAAGTCCAACGTTAACGATAGCTCTTTCGCGATTGATACTAACTACTGTTCCCATTAATAGAGCGCCAACTGCGACACTCTGTTGTTCTACGCTATTTTCAAATAGCTCTGCAAATGTTTCTGACATATTATTTATTTAGATGTTGACCGGTAATTATTAAGCTATTTACGGTTTACGCTTAATGCATATCGGGTTATTTTATTTATAAAGCTTAACCGCTTAAGCTTCAACCAGTGTCATCACCTTGGTGACAACCTCATCAATTGACAAATCTGTAGTATCAATGATGAGTGCATCTTTGGCAGGCACAAGTGGTGAGTGTTCTCTTGAAGAATCTCTTTCGTCTCTAGCCACAACGTCCGCTAAGATTCGCGACATTATACCCTCTGAACCTAACTGTTGCAATTGTTTTAGCCTTCTACTTGCCCTCTCTTCAGCACTAGCAGTTAAATACACTTTGTGCTTAGCATTAATGAAAACCTTAGTCCCCATATCGCGACCATCAGCGACTAGCCCTGGCTCTCTTGCGAAAGCTCTTTGGCGCTTTAGTAGGGCTTCCCTAACAACACCTATCGATGCAACCCTAGAGGCCATATCGCCAGTCTTCTCCTCTCTAATTTTATTCGATACATCCTTACCATCTAGGTAGACACTTACAAGATCATTGTCTGCATCATTAATAAAATCTAGATCCAATTCCTGAGCAAGTTTCGCCAAAGCTTGTTCGTTTTCTGTGTTTATACCTCTAGAGTTCGCTGCAAGTGCAAAGGCTCGGTATATCGCCCCTGAATCTAACAGGTGCCAGCCCATCTTTTGGGCAACAGCACGCGCAACTGTACCCTTTCCAACTCCGCTAGGACCGTCGACTGTAAGGATATTTCTCATTACTATGCCTCAGGTCGCATGTGCGGAAACAATAAGACATCTCTGATTGAAGCAGAATCAGTAAACAGCATCACTAAACGGTCAATACCTATACCCTCTCCAGCTGTTGGCGGCATGCCATATTCCAAAGCACGTATATAGTCCGCATCATAATGCATTGCCTCGTCATCCCCTGCATCCTTTTC
>Ga0066851_10001195_pt1 | contig 12625 bp, 19 predicted proteins | sample ETNtaG_7_FD_65493 | JGI IMG/M metagenome (GOLD analysis project Ga0066851, IMG submission 65493) | Marine microbial and viral communities from oxygen minimum zone, Eastern Pacific Ocean - ETNP201406SV65 | ecosystem: Environmental > Aquatic > Marine > Oceanic | place: Pacific Ocean: Eastern... | reverse complement strand
GAAGCCTTAGCACAGACTATCGGAATCAAGATAAAATCTTATGATGAGAAGAAGATGGCTACTCGTGTCCACTACAAGTATCAGAATAAAATTACTTCTCTAACAAACAAGATAAAGAAAATGGTTAGAGATAAAGCAGGTGCTCGTATTGGTGGTGAGTCATACGACAAAGAGATTGCAAGATTAAAAGCAGAGCTGAAGAAGATATCTTTAGAAGCTAAACAAGCATTAAAGAAGGCTAAGTAGATGGACTTATATAAAGAATTAGTTAAGGCATATCCTAAAGCAGACAAAGATTTGCTAAAGCACTACGCTAAAGTTAATGAGATGAATGCTATTCAGCGTATGTTCCTCCCTCTAGGAAAAGAAGCGGGGGATTGGCTAGGGATTACAGGCTCTAACACTGGATTCTCTTGGGATGATATAGGTGCTAATATTGCAGGAGCTTACTTCTCACCTGAACAAGCCAATAGAAAAGGTTTATTCACGCACACAGAAGGTGACGATTGGGAGGGAGTAGGACAAGGATTGTTCACTGAAGTTCTCAGGAAGCTTTTCGGGTAATGGGTTTCTGGTCAGAAGCATTTAAGAATATAGACAGACCGTCTAACGCTCTGCAAGGTTTAGCTGTAGGTGGAATAGAAGGTTTCAAGCGTGGTTGGGGTCAGAAAGAGAACTATGACTTTGAACAGCTTTGGGATGCAGACCTACAGAAGAAAGGTTGGTCTGAGAGAGAAGGCTTTGGTGAGAAGGGTTCTTATGTTGCCTCTACTATAGCTAACATATTAGTAGACCCACTCAATCTTCTTCCTTTTGGTCTCTTAACTAAAGGAACTAAGGCTGTCAGTAAGGCTAAACAGATGGGAGCTAACATAGACGAGAGTGCTATGAAGGGTTCTTTCGTATCCTCATTCCCTAACTATATACAAGGAAGATATGGACCAACTGTAAGGACTAAAGAAGTTATGAAGTCTTTAGATGAGGGTCTTTTATCTGATGTTACAATAAAAGGTGTAACTCCTGCTCAGGGTTATGGTGCTTTAAAAAGAAAAACTGGTTTTGCCAAGACAGGACTTGCAGGTATAAAGAATATAATTAGGAACTCATTAAGTCCAGAGGCTAGAGCTTTATATAGAAGTCACAATATAAACAAAGGTCTGATGGAAAGTGCTTATCTATCACCCAAAGCAAACAAAGACATAGAGTTGATTCATAGGGCTTTATATAATGCCCATATAGCTGAACAATCAGGGACAGTAGGTAGTAAGACACTGTTAAGAAACTTTATAGATAGAGTAGGATTTCAAGGGTACACGCCATTTAAAGTAGGTACTTATCATAAAGCATCTGCAGGTAAGGTGAGGGGTGGTGCTGGAATTAATAAAGATGAAGCCAATATGCTAGAGAGTATTATGGGTGGAGCGTGGCTCAATAGAAAGGGTATCGCTTCTGCTGATGACCCAAGCACTATGGTATTTATGAAAAGAGTAGGTAGCACTAAAGGAGGAAATCATATTGATGATATGAAAAGATACTCCACTGATATTGCAAAGATGAGAGGTGCGTTTGCAGAGAACTCAGCAGAAATTAAGAAGATGAATTTAGATGAACTAGCAGAGTTCCTTAATAAACTTACAGGTAAGACATTCATACCGGATAAGAAAACAGGACAAGTGTGGAGTAATTTCTCAATGACAGGCACATCTATAACAGAAGGCGGTGTCAATATTGCTTTTGGTATTAAACCTAGTGGTCGCTTCGTTGCTTCAGTCAGTGATGAACATAACTTCCTAGAGAATATAGGATTGGGAATAGGTAAGGCAATAGAGAGTAGTCTTCCTAACAGGGTCATTATGATGACTACTCCAGTAACGGGCAAGATAAAGAATTTTAAACCTAAAACAACTTCAGGTAGTAGTTCTAAAACTACTCTTTATGAGAAGAATAGATTAGCAATGATGAAGGAATTAGATAATAAGGCTTGGAAAGAATCATTAGATACTATTACAACTGCTAAGGCTACACGACCTGACCTAGTACACGAGATTGGAAGACAATATCAAGGTCTAGGTGTAGGCAGTGCGGGTTTATTTAGTGGGTCGTCCTCTCAGTAAAGGATAAGATAGCATCATCTATATGTAGATACCCTACTTCCTTATCAATCCATTGACTCCCTTTGAACTCAGTGTTCGCAGGGAGTTTTTTTGTGTGCCATTTAAAATCATACTCTTCATATTCTTCCATAGTAATAGGGTCGAAGAGATAGACTATATAATTATTAGCCTTAGATGTAGGCATAGATACTGCATAGAGAAAGTCTAGGTTGTGTTCTTTAGCGAACTCCTTATTCCATTCATACTTCATCTTCTCTAACATAGTATCAGCGTAATGTTTATTCCTACATTTAATCTCTAGCATAATCCCACGCTCTTTATCGAAGGCATCATATCTAGAAAACTTGTCGTCCATAGGTTCAAAATCATAATCCAAACTGTTCAGTGCTTTAATGATTTTCTTCTCATTCATAAGTAATTTCCTTAATTATTAAAATATCGAGCTCCATATCTTCGATTCTAGAGGACTTCTCTAGGTGAGCAAGGGGTAGGGTAGGGGTAAAATAGCTCATTTCTGCCAATCTGACCTCCATAACCTCGGGTTAATCTTGATACCGGTATCATCTTTTTGCTTTTGTTTTAGTCTCCATTGTAACTTGGAAGTCCCATCCATACGGACGAGACCCCAAGTGTTTTTAAATGATGTCTGTTGTTTATTAGCCACCAATCCAACCAAAGAACAAAGCCACCACTACAATCGCTAGGAATACCGTAAGCGACCTATTCTTCAGGACTGTATCCACCAAGTCTTTTATTTCATTCATATCTTTTTTACTCCTTCTATTATTATTAAACGCGTTTAACATTTCAGTGTTTTGTCTACTCGTCAGTAGAACAGGTAACTGCACCTTTTGTTTCCATAGTTTACTCATCAGGTTTACTTTCATAAGTACCGACTCCCACTCCACCTTCTACCTTTTCAAAATTAGAACCTAGTTCTTTCTTATATACTTCTTTCATAAACTCTTCAGAGTCATCATCATCACTGAACAGTCTTATATATTCAGAGTCTTTAGTAAAATCAATTTCCTCTTGTTGCGTCATACTAACCACCCTTTCCTCAGTGCTTCTAGCCACATAACTACATAGACTAAAGAACCAGTACAGGTAACTGCTAATAAAAAATAAATCGAATACAAAATAAATTTAAGTAGTTTCACTACATTCCTCCCAGTGTTTATCTAAATATTTTCTTACTACTGTCCACGCTCTCTTACCTCTGTGTGTGACAGTACATTCCATACAATCCTTCAGTCCATTACTTAATAGTGGTGGATTCACAGGACACTCGATGAAGTACAACGGACAGTAACAGAACATACAGTTGAACTCCTTGTCTTCTATACCCTTATGACAGGGGAAGAACTCACATTCTTTATTGGTATATATCTGATAACTCAAATATGCCAACCCGCACATAAAGTTTCATACGATGGAGAGCAAGTTAATTGTTGCATCCGTTTCTCTTCCATCATAGTTTCAAATTCACTACAACCAACTAACAACATAACTAAAATTATAAACAATATTATTTTCATTCTCATACCCCTATTATACCATTAAAAGCCTTTTCATTCCACCTCTCTTTCCTCTTCAATTAAATCTACTAGTTCACATACACTTCCATTACAGGCCATGGTCTTCATACCCTTAGTAGTGTCTGTAAGCTCGTATTCTTCGATTCTGGACCAGTTAACTGCTTCAGGCATGCCCCCTACTGCTTCGAGATAAACTCCCTCTGTACAGTCCTCATAGGGTGCCTGTTGATAAGTGTGGTCTGAGTAGGGTAGGAAGCTGACACCACTCACTTCCTCAAAATGTTCATATACCCATGCCCCAACATCCATCCATTCATGTTCCTTAACACTGATAGTTACACTGGGTTTATGCTCACAATAATACCTCTGATATGTGAGCCATAGTTCAAGCTGTTCTATTGCTGTCCTATCATCTCTAAGCACAGCATTTTCAGGTGCCTTCATAGGGAAGGTAAACACATTAACACTGTCAGGTTTCATAACATCAGGTTCACAGGGCACACCTTCATCCTTCATGAGCTGTGATATAGGGTCCTTCACATCCGCTCTGACTCTTCGTAGATAATAATTGTTATGTCTAGGATGAATGCCTGATGCCGAGTCCACTAATTGACTGACAGTACCACTAGGTTTAATAGCTGTAATGGATGTGGACTGATTAATTCCTAATCTCTTTGCCCATTTTTTGTTAGTCTTTATAGCTAGTTCTTTTAACGAGATAAGGAACTCAGGTAGGGTATCCTTAGTATGCCATCCCCTTTCCTTTCTACTGGTACCATTCATAAATGAATTGTCCATGATACCAGTAAGGCTTACACCTAAGAGTGCCTCCTCCTCTGTATTAATGGTCCATTTTTTCCTAAGTCTTTTTATGTTTGTTAATGAAGCCTGAAAGGTACCTAGTATTGTAGCTAGTTCCACCTTCCTTCTTAATGATTCTATTGAGTCATCATTTCTAATGACAACTTCCGTTAGATTACAGAACTGTCCATCCCTAAGAATAATTTCCGAGCAAGGGTTACATCCAAACTCATGGTCAGGGTCCCTTCTCTTTGTCTTAGCAACCTGTTTGATTGCTGCTTCCCTATTAAATATACCGCGCTCACCTGATTTAGAATCATAAAGGGAAGTCCATTCCTTCATAAAGATACCCATGTCCGGCTTCTCTGTATAACAGACAGAGTTATTACTCAGTGCCATTTCCGGTGTATCTATCCACCACTGGCCAGTCTTGGCACCACGCATACGTTCATCAGTTAAGTTAGATAGAGAGATGAGGGCACTTCGTCTAACACCGCCCACTACAACTACTTCCGCTACCTTACACATCAGTCTATGACACTCATAAGAGTTGAGTTTCCTACCCGCTGCATTACGAAAGATAGTACAAGCGAAGTGAAACAAATCCACCAGTGGCTCAGGACCACTAGCTCTACCACCAAATGTATTGAGTCTGGAACCCTTAGGTCTAACCTTGGATACATCCCAGTGTGGTACTTCACCATCAAATAGATAGCTGATAAGTTTTTTAAATGCCCCTTGCCATCCTTCCTTGCTATCCTGTACTACAATAGTGTCATCTACATCCACCACTTGCTCAGGTATCTCAGGTAGTTTATTAATATGTTGTCGTTCAACACTGAATCCTACGCCAGTGCCATGCATGAGGATATATAAACACTCATCGAATGCCTTCGGGTGGTCCACGCTGAGGTAGGCACAGTTATATCCTGCTATATGATTTTCCTTTAGTGCCTTACCTGCTGTCATTAAGGCTCTCATGCTGGGCATAATCTCAAGATTCAATACTGCTGTTTCCAGTTTCCTCCTAGTCTTAGCAGTGAGTTCACCCTCTGTATTTTCCTTGAGGTGTTCCTCCATGAAGTCAAAGTAACGGGCAACAGTTTCCTTCCATGTTTCCCTTCTGTTCTTTTCAGGTAGCCACCTAGCATATCTACTAAGGGCAATAAAGTTTTGGTAATCATTCGGTAGTGTGTTCAATATGTCCTCCTCGTTTCTTGTTCTCTTTCTTCTTGTTAGTAATAGTCTTGGTATGCCATAGCCTATCATGCCTCAAAGCATACTTTAGTTTGTTTATGATAGGATGTGATTTAGTCTTCATCTTCTATCCCATCAAATTTATGAATGTTGTCCATCAACTTGTCTTCAAATTTTAATAACAACTCTTCAGGTTCAATTTCCAACACTTCACAGAGCAAGCATACGTCAAACATGCCAGCTATCTTTTCTTTTAGTTCATTGAATAGTAGTGTCATAACATTTTTAACTCCTCTAATGTATCCATTGTAAACCATCTGAAGCCTTCCTTGTCACACCATTCACCCATAGTTATTTTGCCACCCTTCCTAACTTTTTTCTTAGGGTTGGTAAGGATGAACACCAGTTCGTAGGCTGGGTAGGAATCCCTAATGGAAATATATTTTCTGGTATCACCATTCCTAAAGAAGCCTTTACATTCAACCAGTAAATCATCCTTAACAAAATCAGGAATATAGTTTGCTTTGATTATGTAGGGATACTTACATGGTTCATACTGCCACCCTGTTAACTCATCACCTACAGCTGATTCAAAATTGTTCCTATATTTAATGGTACTTTTGGCTTTCATTTTCATCGGGTATAAAAATAAAGTCTAGGTCCTCACTATCCGATGTGAAGTCCCCTTCCTTTATTGCTGGTTCCTTCATACTATCCATCATTAAAGCAAGATTGGTTAGTAATTCCTCTTCATCATTAGCAATGACCATTACTGGCTCTGCTCCAACACTTTCTATATTATCATTGGAGTCATAGAACACTTCCCGAATTGAAACGTAACCGTCCTGTCCTTCTAATAGTCTATAGTTCCATTGCTGGCTCATCTTACCTCCATGACATTAGGTTGTTTATTAACTACTGCTAGGAACCTTGGACCATTTGAATAGAGAAAGGTTCTCATGTTAGGGTAGCAGTGTTTCTTAAACTCACAGTAAGAACATCCTACAGGTAATTTCATGTTACCTGATTTACCATCAGCAACTAACTCATAACATGGCTCAGGAATAGTATCGTTTTCTATCATTTCCTTAGCGTGTTTAATTCTCTTAACAACATCCTTGTTTATTAGGTCTATCTTTGTTGTTGTTAAGTGGCCATTCTGTTTATCCATGGCTAGGAACATAGCTTCATCAGCGTCTTCCGCCTGACCATAGCCACTGAGCTGGTCTATGTACCCAAAGGGGTCATCATATTCCAAGCGGTTTTCCTTGAACTTCTTAAAGCCATAAGTTGAAGTTGATTTAACATCAGTTAGTACACCATCAATCTTACAGTCCATGGAACCTTTAATACCTTCAAGCTCCACTCTTTTCTGCTCATCAGTAACATCATGTCCTGATAGTTTGACTAAAGCTAACACCATTTCCTCAATCAAGTGTCCATAAAGAAACTTAATTAGAGTATTGGCTCTAAGTTTTTCACCTTTGTATTCACTTCTTCTATGTCTATACCATAGTTTCCTATCGGGTTGTCCTATGTTGGACATCCTTAGGGTACCACCACTGTAATCTTTAGGGTAAAGCCACTCTCTCAATATGGTTTCCATGTTGGAACCAAAGTCCTTAAAGATTTGTTCAGCGGGCACTCTTGCAGGATGACTCTTAGTTTCCGCCATGTGGTATATATCTTGAACTAAATTATCCATTGCTAATCCTCCTTAGCTTATTATGTTTCTTACTATTTTTTACTTCCTGCTCTATCAGTTTATCTAAAAACCAACGAGCTTTCCTTAGGTCATTTATCCCATCCTTGAACCTCCAGCGTGCAATGTATTTTTGTACATTAGCAGTTAGGTAATCCATCTTTTGGTCCAGTATAAAATCTATGACCTCAATCTCGCCCTGTTTGTAATGGCTTGGGCTTATGTCGTCTAGTGTGTCTGTTCCCACGTTTCACCTACCTTGTATTGACCATCCAGTGGACAGTTTAAATTAAACTCTTCGCCAGCTTTCTTAATCGCCATGACAGCAATTTCACCGAAAACTTTAGCATCCTTTTCATGTACTTCAGATTGTATTTCATCGTGTATATTCCCTATAATTTTATAATCTATCCCCTTTAGTATAGCATACTCATCCAGCAATACTAAAGCTTTCTTCATAATAATTGCCCCAGCTCCTTGAAGTAGGGTATTGAGAGCGGAGTGCTCACTTCTAACCCATATCCTTCTACCATCCAGACCAATCAAGTATCCTCTTTTGGAAGCTGTTGTCACTCGTTCCCTAAGAGATTTAAGTGCAGGTGTATTATCAAGAAATTGTTTCTTGACAGTCCTACCTATCTTCCTACCACCACCTACAATGGTACCTACCTTCTCATCCCCAGCTCCATAAAGGAAAGCGTAGATGAAAGTCTTAGCTTGGTCGCGTGTAGCTAGACCGGCTGACTTTTGATTGGCGGAATGTATGTCACCACTAATAACTTCCTCAGTGTAGTCATAGTCATTCATATAGTGGGCGAGCATTCTCAATTCAAGACTACTAGCATCACAACCTACCAGCTTATAGCCCTTAGGTACGGTCCATAATTTCCTACACTCCTTACCATAAGGGGAATAGGAAGCAGGTACCTGTGCCATGTTAGGTTTACTATGTGTCATTCGACCAGTAACAGCCCCAATAGGGTTGACATAACCTCTCACTCTACCATCAATCTCAATAGCATCTACCCAACTTTGCACCTGTGCCACACGTTTCTGTAGCATAAGGTATTCAGCTATCTGTTGAGCTTCCGGCATATCAACCCCACTAAGAACACTCTCATTAACAATAACATTTCCTTTCTCGGTAAACTCCTTCGGTTTCCAACCAAAGTGTTGAAGGTATCTACCAATCTGTTGGCGGGAACCAAGATTAAATTCGGGATACGTATAGTAGCCCCATTCTTCTTCTTCTTTTAAACCCTCGTCAACTCGCCAGTAAGCACCTTTGTCTAATTGTTTTATGTAGTTCACTGACTTCCTTCCGTCTTTCGTATGAGTCCTATCACCTAACCAATGAAGAGGTACCCATACAGACAGGGGTTCAAATTTCTTCCTCACTGTGGTTTCCACATCATGTAGTTTCTGTCTGAGTTCACCTAACAATAGGTTGGCATCTCTTTCATGAATGGTCCATCCATTTTCCACCTGACGATTTACTATCCTAGCTACGTTATGTTCAAGCGTAATGCTTTCCTCTTTAAAATGTTCAAGCTCTTTCATGAGGTGTCCATACACCAGCTGTGTTAGCTCCACATCTCTCTTACAATAATCAACCATATCCCAAGAGAAAAAGGACCAGTCACTATGCTCACCTTTCTTAAAGCCAATTCTATTACCCCAAGCATTAAGGGAATGTCCTCCCTCTCTATGTGGGTGAGCAAGTCTTGACATTACTAAGGTATCTTGAACAGCTCCTTGCCATTTGAATCCTGCAAGTTTTTCCAAGACGGGTAAATCATATCCAATAATGTTATGCCCACAAATATCAGTAATGCCATTATAAAATATCCAATCACCAAACTCAGAAATATCATCCCCAATAAATGTGTTAGTTGTTCCATACTCTACCTCCTTAGCGACTATGCACCATATAGTGTCCGGTTTTAAACCGTTAGCTTCTATGTCTAAAATTATTTTCCTCATTAAAATTCCCCTAGTTCATCCGACTCCTTCATTCTACCAGTATGCTTGTCATAAAACAAGGAACAAGCAGGACCAGTGAGTCCACTGAAACGATTCTTTAATACTCTTACCAGTGTTGTGTTACGTACCTGCTCATCATCAGCCTGTTGGTTACGTTCCAATCCAATCACCATGTCCGAGAGTTGAGCTATTGAAGCTGAACCTCGAAGCTCTGAGAGGCTAATCTGGCCACCTTCCTCATGACCTCTACCCATGGGCCTACGTAAATGAGAAACAAGGAATAAGCCTACTCCTGTTTCCTGTACGAGCTGTCTTAGCTTAGTCATGATACCATCTATTGCTTTACGTTCATCCAATGCCTCTTGGTCACTGACTACAATGGACAAGTGGTCCAATATAATCCATTTACAATCCAATCCTTTAGCTAAGTACCTTACCTTATTAAGTAGGTTATCCTCACTGGTACTACCAAAGTGGTCATACATATAGACACGACCATTGGACATAGTGTTATCCCAGTATCCTTTAAGCTCTTTGTTGTCCATCTCATGAAGGTTAAGGTGTAAAGGTTTGTCAGCCTCAATGGACATGATACCTAGTGTTGTATTCTTTACACTTTCCTCTAAGGCGAGGATACCTATGTTCTCTGTTGTTGTTTTAAGTAGGTAATGTTCCAGTTCCCTGACCATTTGAGTCTTACCCATACCGGCACCACTCGTTATAGTTACTAGCTCACCTTGACGGAACCCATAAGTTAATTCATTAATGCCAATCCAAGGATAAGGTATGGACTCAACCATACGTTCCTCAGTTAGTATTTTCCATGTGTCATCACTAGCTATAATACCATCAGGTCTGTAAGGCTTAGCATCCCACCACTGTCTAGTGAAGTTAGCTATCTGGCCTTTCATTAACATTTCATTAGCGTCCTTCCTGTGTAGGTTACACACCTTAACTTTATTAGGTGAGAACAAATCCACTACACTCTTGACTGCTTCCCTTCCTGCATTGTCCATGTCAAAACTTAGGACAACCCAGTCAAAGGACTCAAGGTATTCAAGGCTCCGCTTGATGTCATTCTTGGCACCTTTGGAACCTGTCCTTAGACTGACCGCTGCATATTTATTACCAAACATTTGGTGAACACTCATTGCATCAAGCTCGCCCTCACAGACTGTGATGTACTTACCACCACCCTTGAAAATGTTTTCACCAAACAGTCCTACATCCCTACTGTTACCATCATAACTAAAATCTTTGGACTGACAAACTCTTACCTTGTTGCCTACGTGTTCCCCGTTTGTGTCATGGTATGGATAGCAATGTTTCTTTATGCCTCCCTTCTCATCATACTGTAGGGTAACACCATACTTCTTTACTACTTCCGCATTGATACCCCTATCCACAATGGCACCACTGTTTCCTGTAAATAATTCCATACTATTTGTTACCTCCCTTGCTACTATTTCAACTTTACCTTCACCCTTAGGTGCTTCCCAATGTCCACAACCAAAACAATATCCTTGACCAGTGGAATACCTTGCTAGGTTATCCTTACTGCCACATTCCGGACATGCTTCATGTTGAACAAAGGTGCCTTGTTGTTCTTCCATAATTTATCCTATTAAAATTAACAGGTGGTTTAAGGTACCACCTGAAACCTTTTGCATAACACTGTTATGCGTTTATTAAAACGGAACATCCTCTTTAGTTACAGCTTCAAACTCATCAAGAGCGTTGCCGCCACCGGAATATGCCACCAAATTAAGGACCTGTACTGCGTCCAAAGATTTGCCAAGACCATACTGTTCCGTAGCTTGGTGCTCATAAGTAGAGTAAGCTACCTTTACTTGAGAACCATTGCCAATCATAACTGTACTATCCCAACCATGTTTGTTTTCATCAACAACTGTTGGAGCTGGTAACTGATTACCTTTAGCTGTTAATGTCTTACGTTTAAAAACAAACACATTAGCGTCTTTTTGCTTTGGCTTGATACCGGATGCTATTAATCTATCCCTTTCCTCATCATCTACCTTTAAGTCAATGGAATAATTTCCCGGTGCTGGTGTATATTTGTCTACCTTTGGCTCAAATAGAGCTGGGTATAAGGCTTCACCTGTTGCTACTGCCATATTTATATCCTCTGATGTCTGTTGAATTTACTATTAGCCATGACATCATAATGGCCATTAGTATCATTTAGATATACCTTTTATTATCCTTTTATTTTCCCTTAATAATTTATATATATCTATAATAATATTATAACACATTTTTACTCATTTGTGTATTCATTAAGTAAAGATTGTATATATTTTTTATCTTCATCTGAGTCAAGGGAATTGAAACTAAAGTAACCAGCTCTACGACAGCCATTACACATATCTAAATACTCACCAGTTTCATTGTCTTTATAGACTGACTCATTGTCATTAAGTTGTTTGTTACATGCTCGACATCTCATCATCATCCTCCTCAAATTTTGGAATTGGTCGAATACCCATAGGGTACATTGCCTGCTCTATTGGCTCACAATGTTCATAACATTCGGAACACATGTCAGTAATAAGGATAGGAGCGGAACAACAGTTGCTCACTACATCAGGTATAAAATAATCTTGATAAGTCATACTCATTTTTCCTTTACCTCCTCTTTTTCTTCACCATCATTGACTGATAGTTGTATTCCTGCACCATTTAAAACAGCAGGAAAAAACTCAGTCGTGTCGGAAAGTTCATGGACTATCTTATTCTTTACATCAAAGACACATATTCTATCTCTGAATATATTAATAAGTTTACATAAGTCCTCGACACCCATGTTGTTTGCCAAGTCCACTAGACTATCGTCAGCTTCTTCTATTACTGGATATTTATAGTATGTCATATCATTCCTCCTTCTCATCCCATTTTAGAATTTTCATGCCTTCAACTATTGCATTAAAGGCTTCCGCTTTAGTGAGTTCTTGACATTTTTTATATTCATCTACATGTTCCATGCTATCAACCTCACCATACTCATTGGTGTAACCCATTTCCTCACACCATACTACATAGTTTCCCATTTTACTCATGATTTAACCTCTCATATTTGTTATGTATTGCCAGTTCTTCATCATACTCACCATAGTTCCTAATTCTAGGTCTGTTATTGGTAGGTACAATGCCTCTTTTTTCCAGCCTAGCATTTGCTTGGGCCACTTCTGATTGTAGTCTGCACATTTCAATCATTACTTCTTTAAAACTATCCATCTTTACCTCCTATATTAGTATTATAAAGTCTACTT
>Ga0066851_10001173_pt1 | contig 12765 bp, 8 predicted proteins | sample ETNtaG_7_FD_65493 | JGI IMG/M metagenome (GOLD analysis project Ga0066851, IMG submission 65493) | Marine microbial and viral communities from oxygen minimum zone, Eastern Pacific Ocean - ETNP201406SV65 | ecosystem: Environmental > Aquatic > Marine > Oceanic | place: Pacific Ocean: Eastern... | reverse complement strand
TTTTTCCGCTCAAATGAACACTGGCGTAATGTCCAATTTTCCGCAAATGGGGCGTATGGAATTGAATAGGAAGGGTTCACGGAAGCGTTCCCATGGGCATGTCGGATGCTTGGGGGATACCTGAGTTCAGGAGGCTGGTCATAGGCAATGGGGTCAACATGCTTGGGACTGCAATTTTCTTCATCGGAATGGGCTGGACCGTTGCACAGATAGGCGGTCCGAAGGAATACGGGTTGATCTTCACAGCGTATTTTCTGGGGCATCTGCCACTCCTTCTCTATGGTGGGATGGTGGTTGATCGGATGCCGAGAAGAACCGTGGCTCTGATTGCGGATATTGCTCAAGCTCTGGTTGTTTCCATGGCAGTAGCAATTCTTGCACTGGGGTTTGGGGAGATCAAAACCCTACTCGTTGTAGCATTCCTCACAGGTGGGGCGGGCGCATTCTCAATTCCCGCCATAGGTGCCCTCATACCGGACCTTGTTGACGAGGAACTGCTGCCTCAGGCGAATGCTATCAGAGGTGTTGCAATGACTGGGGCATGGATGCTAGGGCCGCTGATCGGTGGCCTCTCGGTTGAGGCATGGGGTATCGAGATATGTCTAATCCTAGATGTACTGACTTTTGCTTTCAGTGGTCTGATACTCTGGACCATTCCGGAGATTCCTGTTGAAAGGGAAGAGAGCGGAAACCTCCGTGAAGAAGTTGCTGAGGCATGGTCTTTCGTGAAGACCCAACCGTGGCTCTTAGCAGGCATTGCGATGTTCATGATTTGGCATATTGGCGACTCTGCCATTGAGATTGGGATTCCATTCATTATTGAGAACAACGGGCTCGGGGCGAGTGAATTCGGAATCTTTGGGGCTATAGGGGCAGGAGGAGCAATGATTGGCTCGGTTATTGCGGGAATTAGACCGATTTCTAAAGAGGTCAGAGGATTGGTCTTCTACGTCCTAATCGGAGGAATCGCATGGTGTATGTTGATGTGGGCGATGCCCATACCGTTCTCTCTGATACTTGTTTTCGTGCTTCTAGAGGGAGTGATGGGGGGCACCTTGGGAGTAATCTGGCGAACCACAATGTCCGATAGCGTCGACCAGCATCTTAGGGGACGTGTGAATTCCCTGGATGCGATAGGCTCTCTTATCTTCATACCCTTTGCTCCCCTCGTTGGTGGTTGGATGATAGAGGAGACCAACGTCCTAACCACGTTTGCTATAGCAGCCTCTTTCATGGTTCTAACCACTATGGCAGGGTTGATTGTACCCTCTTTCAGAAGTTTTCAGAGAGTAGAATCTGAAGAGTTCCCGCTTATCGAAAGCCATGCCCAGAAGAGCTGATGTCGACTGAGAAAAACTGCTCGTAAATCCTTCTCTGAATCTTTACCACCCCAAACAGGATGATCAGGTACGCGAACCATGACCATGCTTCTCTGTCGCCGAATCGGATTATCTCCATTAGGACGGGCCCATCGAACAAGATGCACCCAGAAAGGAAAGCCGGACGTCCCAGAGTCAGCCAAATTGACTCACCCTCTTGAGCGAGGAGCCTCTTTACACGATTCTCCCGGAGTCTGTCAGACGCTCTCTTCAACCTCCAGAGGGCTGATTCTCTCTCCTGCTTGAAATCAATGAAGTCGGGTTTCTGTTCTCCCTCGTCCATGGCATCCCGAGAGGGTATCAAGCATAGGGGTTCTCATAGCAGCATGGGCACTTCTGGACCCAGTGCCCCGGAGAAACCTCAGTCAGCGACAGATCAGAATCTATGCTCTCCTCCCACAGAGGATGATTCACCCGATGCCCGAAAGCGCAACCGGGAGGGGGGTTGATCGGGGAGGGGACGTCTCCCTGAAGTGGTTCCTTGTTCCTCGGAGCGTGAGGGTCGGGCTTTGGAATTGCGGAAATTAGCGCCTTGGTATATGCATGCATGGGATTGTTGTAGATTTCATCAGAGTCAGCCATTTCGACAATCTTTCCCAGATACATCACAGCAACTCGATTGGAGATGTACCTAACGACTGCTAGGTCGTGAGCTATGAACACGTATGTGAGGTTTCTCTGAGCCTGGATCTCTCTTAGAAGGTTCAGAACCTGGGACTGGACGGAAACATCCAATGCACTTGTTGGCTCATCGAGGAGGATGAACTCAGGATCTGTAGAAAGAGCCCTTGCGAGTGCTATCCTCTGCTTCTGCCCCCCTGAGAACTCGTGGGGGAATCTGGACATGTACTCTTTTTCCAACCCCACCGATTCAAGGAGGTTTGAGACTCTGTAGGCCAGTTCTGCCCCTTCGGCCATCGAATTTACTTGTAGGGGCTCCCCGACAATTGCTCTAACCGACATCCTCGGGTTCATCGATCCACCAGGGTCCTGGAATACGATCTGCATCCTTCTCCTAAGTTCTCTACTTGGCATCGAAGAGATATCGGAACCATCGAAGAGGATATCTCCCTCGGACCTAGGTATCAGCCCCGAGACCACTCTTGCCAGAGTTGTCTTGCCGCATCCGGATTCTCCCACTATCCCCAGAGTTTCTCCACGGAAAACCTTCAGGTTTACGCCGTCTACTGCCCGAACATAATCCTCGACAGCCGAGAACATCCCCTTCTTGACCGGGAACCATTTTTTCAGGTTCCTAATTTCGATTAGTGGTTCGTTTGAGTCAGGAGTCATTTCTATTCCACCTCGTTGCTAGTGAAGCATTCTGGGCAGTCAGCAACTAAATGCCCTTCCGAGACTTCAATCAAATTTGGCCTATTGGACAATGTCTTGCCCTTTCTCCCCATCCTCTGACAGAACCGGCAACCAGATACGAAGTCAGATGGCTGGGCCACTTGTCCCGGGATAGCTGGGAGTTCGGAATTGCGATCCGAATCCATCCTGGGGCTGCTACGGAGTAGACCACGCGTGTAAGCATGGCGTGGGTCGTCGAAGATCTCCTCGACTGACCCCTGCTCGACAACACGTCCGGCATACATCACCGTGACTGCGTCGCACATCTCGGCTATTACCCCCAGATCATGGGTGATAAGCAATATCGACGTCCCCTTGTCCTCCCTTAGGTCCCTCATTAGTTGGAGTATCTGTGCCTGTATAGTAACATCCAGGGCGGTTGTCGGCTCGTCTGCAATGAGAAGCTTTGGCTCGCAGGCCATCATCATTGCAATCATCACTCTTTGGCGCATCCCTCCTGAGAGTTCGTGAGGATACATGTTGACTACTGACTCCGGATTGGGGATCTTCACTTCGGCGAGGATTCCGATGATCTGGGATGTGTGAGCCGGATCTAGGGCGAGGAAGTCACGAGAGGCGATTATCGGGTATGCCAGCAGCGATGAGATTATCACCATTCCCAGTAGTGCTGAGAATGGCATCCATAGAGAAAGAACTAGTACGAATGAAACGGCAATCGCAGAGAATAGGTTTGAGGCTAGTGATGAGGTTGGTTTTCTGATCTTATCCTCTTTTCTGGGATTCGGACCTGGAGGCTCGTTTGATACTGGGGCGGGCGAGGGAGAAAAGAGAGTAAAATTTGTCCACACAGATAGTTCTGCTACTATGGGCACTATAGGAATCATCCAAAGGGGCCAGAGCTTTGCTGAAGAAGCGAATCCACCAAGGTGGGCGATGGATACGAAGGAAGCAAGGGCCGTGAAGGCTGCTAGAGAAACTGGTTTCGCCCTTGCAATTTCGAAGATTATTATGAATGGGCTGATGAGGGCCATTGCGACCCTACGGGGGATCCCAACTTCAGCCTCAACGAGTCGTTTGTGCTCCTTCATGACCTCTGAGATCTGCTTCCCTACCGAGTAAAGCGGGTTTAGAGCAGTCATTGGTTCTTGGAAGATCATGCTGATGTCATTTCCCCTCAGCTTCCTTGTCTCCCTTTCATGAGACCTTTCGTCGGAACCTAGGAAGAAGTCTGCGAGGAGTGAGGCGAGGAGAATTGCCGCGGATGCTAGTGATAGTTTTGCACCCGAAATGGGTTCGATTAGGAGCCAGAAGATTCCGAACATCAGCGATAGGGTGGAGATGTATGTGATCGACTCCGAAATCTTGCGGAGTCTGGTGGTATCCTCTGACTCGTGATGGATCAGCTCCTTCCCTTCGAACTTGACACTGCCCTCATCGACTTCGCAGGTAGCCAGTCCTATGGCCACCAGGGATGTGACTGTCTTCCCGCAACCCGACTCCCCTACCAGGCCCATTATTTGGCCGTCATTGACTGAGAGGCTGACTCCGTCGAGAGCATCCACTGGCCCATTCAACGTGTCGAAATGGACTTTCAGGTCCTTTATCGAGAGAATATCTTCAGAAATACCATCATCTCCTGTTCTTGGGGTCCACCACATCCCTTAGGCCGTCGCCCAGCAAGTTGAATCCAAGGGTAGTGATGGCAATGGCGATTCCGGGATAGAAGATTAGCCACCACTCAAGGGGGAAGTACTTCCTCCCGTCAGAAACCATGAGCCCCCACTCAGCCGTCCCGGGCTCAGCACCAAGACCGATGAATGAAAGTCCTGATGCGGAGAGAATTGTCCCTCCGATGTCCAAGGTAAACGCCACTAGTAGCGGGGCCCATGCGTTTGGGAGTATGTGTCTGAACATAATCCGGCCAGGGGGGGCGCCGACACTTCGTGCGGCCTCGACAAAGGTCATCTCCTTGACGTAGAGGACCTGCCCGCGAATTAGGCGAGCGTACCCGGGCCAGCCAGTGAAGATTAGCGCTGCTTGTATCTTCCATAGTTTGTCAAAGTCCTTGATTACGACCAGGTCCTCACCGGAGGTGGATGACCATTTGGCCATGAGGAGAATGGAGGCAAAAATTGCTACAGTGCGGATTGTGACGTAGCGATATGGGTCGGTCCAGTCCAACCCGCCCAAGATGTTCCTTGCGGGGTTCTCATCGGACATAGAAAGTAACCTTCGATCATTGAGTGAGAATATCCCTATGAACAACACAAGACCAAGTATCGAAAGAACCCTCCAAACGAATGATTCAGAGCGGCCGAATACTGCTGACCAGATGCCGAGGATAATGATTCCACCGATCACTGCGACCTGCAATATTCTCATCCAGACGAATGACGCTCCTCGGGATGTGGCTCCATAGGTCTCACCCACGGATTCCCTCAGGCTATCTTTGAGAGATGAACGGAGGTAGAATGCCATAAACAACGCGGGAGCTAGGACTGCGAACGAGATGGAGACCGTGAAAGTCGTCACATCCCCTAGGGCAGCAACGAAGGCCATGGCCAGAATCAGCCCGGGAACCGCGAAGAATACGTCAGTAATCCTCATCATTACCTCGTCGACCCTTCCGCCGTAGTATCCGCTGATGCTGCCAATCACAGTGCCTAGGACCACAGTAAGGAATGCTACTGTAACGCCAATCTTCAGAGAGACCCTGGCTCCGTAGATGACCTTGCTGAACATGTCCTGACCCTCATTATTTGTCCCAAAGATGCAGGTGTCGTATCCGTCCGGGAGCCACCAATGGTGTTTGTCTTCGTTGTTGAATTCGTAAGTCAGCCAGATTGTGTTATGGCGCTTGTTGTCCATCAGCTCTTGGTTAATATGGATGATTGAGCTGTTCTCCTCATCCACGCTGATTAGAGACATGTTTAGTGCATATCCCTGGTCGTCAACAAGGCTGATTATCTCGATAACCTGTAGTTGATCCCTGTAATACCGGTTGTCCTCTGCGACCAAGTCGTCGGTCTCGGCGACAACCGTGGTGGAATTGTAACGCCTCTGTGTAGTTAGTGAGATTGGCTGCTCGCGCCAGTCACATTCCTCGGAGAATGGCTCTGCCCTTCGAGGCTCGTAGTCAATGGACCACAAGTCCTCGGTGTCCTGTAGGTTCCTGTACGGGTGCTCGACTGCGATTTCATCTGCGAAGATTGCGATCGTTGAGACGAAAAGTACCATGGTCAGACCCAGCATGGCCAAGAAGGAGCGACGATAGATCTGCCATCCGCGGCTCAAATCCTCAGAGAATTGGGAGGCTGATTCCCGGAGCCTTCTGAGACTCTCTGCCCGATTCACCTCTCCTCTCCCCCATTTGCCTCCCAAGTTATTTGCAGAAGTGCCATCTTCTGTATTCATTATCTCCTCGAGATCGATATTGTCGTCTTCCGACTCGGTCCGAGTCATTCCAGCCTCACCCTTGGATCAATTACCGCATAGAGAATGTCGACAATTAGGTTGGACAGCAGGAAGATCATCGAAGTGATAATGGTCACTCCCATTATCATCGGATAGTCTAGACCCAACACCGCCTTGACCGAGGCTCTGCCCATTCCGAAGATATTGAAAACTGTCTCCGTCAGAACCGCACCGCCTATGGCAGCTCCTATCGACATGCCCAGGATTGTAACAATTGGGACTATCGCATTCCTGCTGGCATGAACTACGATAACTCTCCTTTCCTTAATTCCCTTAGCTCTCGCGGTGCGTACGTAATCCTCGTTGAGGACTTCCAGGAGACTGGCCCTCATATACCTAAGAATGGAACCGGAGCTAGCGATTCCGAGAGTCAAGCAGGGCAAGGCTAGATGTAGGAATGCATCCTTGAATAGGAGCCAATTTGTGTTCCACTGCTCTGGGAGAGTGGAGAGTTTCGCATCCGAAACGAACCAGCTATCAAGAAGGTTGAATCCCGTCCCTCCAGCTGGGTAGTACCAGACAAATCCATCTACTGGATATGTGTATCCCGTATCATGCCGTCCTTGAATTGGGAAGCACCCCCCCTTTGTGCCGAATAGGGTGTCGCAAATTCCGCCGACGTCAGTTCCCGTTGCGAATAAAACTTGGAGAATCATGGCAAACCAGAAAATTGGGAGGCTGACGAATGCGATTGCGAAGAAACGGGAGAGGTGGTCGAATAGCTTGTCCTGGCGGACGGCACTAAGTATTCCCAGTGAAACTCCTACAGGGTATCCGATGAAAAGGGACAGGAAAGCCATCTCGAGAGTAATGGGGGCGGTATCCCTCACAACGTCCAGCACAGGCCTATGGAATGTTGTCGAATCCCCCCAATCTCCGGCCACAAGGTTTTCAATATAAATTTGAAACTGCTCCGTGACCGGTTTATCGAGACCTAGTCTCTTGACGTTGGACATGTATGCGGAAATTGGCTCACCATCCTCGTCGTATCCAACTGTAACGCCGCATTTGTCACCACAGAGGACTGCAGCGGGATCTGCCGGGACAATCTGTGCGATTGAGAATGTCAGGACCATCACCCCTATCATTACGGGTATCAGGAGTATCAAACGACGCGCGACGAATTCGTGTAGTTTCACATTACCACCTAATTGGCGCTTCGCCTTCCATCGGTATCAAGACTCAGTTATCACTGAATCGGATTGAGAGCTTCTGAATTGATGTGGGCTCTCGTCGGATGCCAGAGCACCCGACGAGAGCTTACGTTTCCTACTGGCTTATTTCCTAGCAGGTTCCGACTATCTGGCCGCCCTCGATGGGTAGCTTGTCGTAGTCGAAGATGTGGACAGCGCCGATGGCTGCGTAGGCAGGTGCACAGGTGTAGTCCTGGCCGATTCCAATGCCGTTGCTCTGTCCGATTAGGATCATGTTTGGATCCTGCACCCATAGCTCGAAGGCTGCTGTGTAGGCTGCAGCCCTTGTTGCGTCATCCTGGGACTGTCGACCAGTCATCAGATGTGCGTCTAGAGCATCATTGGTGTAGCCTGTACCGTATGCATCGCCGCCGATTGCGTCGCTGCCTGCGAACGGTGACCAGTAGTTATCTGGGTCAAGGTAGTCAGGTCCCCATCCGCTGACTCTGATGTCCCAGGTCCTGGTGTAGTACATGGTCAGGTACTCTGGCCATGACTTGGCAGATCCGTCGGATGCCACTCCCATGCTTCCTAGAGCCTGGGAGATCTGAGCAGCGACTGCGATCCTGGGGTCATTGCCCTCGTTGGCCATGATTCTCAGGACGTTTGGAAGCCTGCACTCGTCCCCATCCCTGTCTGCAACTGGAACTACCGTGGGAGCTCCAGAAATGGTCAGGCTAGCACAGTCGTACTGGCGGATGAATCCTGCATCCTCGAGAGCAGCCTCGGCAAAGGTAAGATCGTAGTTGATTACCTCGTACTGAGTGTCTGCATACAGGAAGCCTGTTGGGATTGGCCCGTAGATTGGAGCTAGGTTGTTGTCCCAGGTCTCCTTCCTGTGTGTCTCGTAGTCTACTGCATAGGAGATAGCCTTCCTTACAGCGGCTGTTGCCATAACGTTGCAGTCATCTGTGCCATCTGCGTCGCAGTCATGGTTGATGACGTAGGAAGAGTTAGCGTCGGTGTTTGTGTTGTCCTCTCCAGTATCCAGAGCCTTGGGCATCAGGTTGTATGGTAGCAGGGTTACGCTGAAGCTTTCCCTGTAAACGCAGCTGAATCCATCGTTGCTGGTCACGTTGGGCTTGTCATCCAGGTTTCCACAGAATAGGTTGTGCTGAGCGGGGGGCACGTATGCCCTGTCTGCTTCCTTGTCCTGGAATGCCAGGACTCTAGTGGAGGTCTCCTCAACGATTGAGTAGACGTACCTGTTCAGGTTGAAGTCGCCTTCTTCCCAGTAGATCCAGTTTGGAGTCATGACGGTCATGGACTCTCGGGACCATGACTCGACGACGTACGCATTTGATCCTGCGCCGTGAGCCTTGGATGCATCGTCTAGCCATCCGTGGCAATAGTCGTCAGAGACTACGTTTCCATCTGTGTCAGTCTCAATGATTCGGTTTTCCTCACAAAGGTCTGAGTTGATCACTGCCCCGACGGTGTATGCTATCGTAGAGACGAAAGCAGCCGATGGGTATGCGATGGTTACAGAGAATGAGGTTGGGCTGATGATGGTGAGGTTCTCTCCGCCAAGATCGTGGTGGTCTCCGTTTGCATCGTTGCAATTGAAGCTCTGATCCAGAATCCAACCGACGTGGCTGGCAGGTGAGCCGTATCCTAGAACTCGGCACCACGAGTAAACTACGTCTGTGGAGTTCAGGATTGTCCCGTCTGTGAAGTATACATCGTCACGAATAGTGAAGGTGTATGTCAGTCCATCGGAGCTAACAGTTGGGTCTCCCGTTGCTAGTCTTGGAACGATGATCGCGTTTCCGTTTCCATCTCCCTCGTACCTGTACAGTGTGTCATATATTTGCTCGATGATGTCTCCAGATGCGGAGTCATAAGCATCGGCTGGGTCGTGAGTGGAAGCGTCCCCTATGGACATCTCCACCAGCTCGCATGGGTTGTTAGTACCCTGCTCGCGGCACTTCCTTGCATACTGGCTCTCATACTTGGCAGTTGACAAGTGCGTGGAAGCGTTGTCTGGGTCTGCCGTCATGGAAGCCTCGTAGGCCGAAATAATTGCCGATTGAGTCATCCCGTAATCGCAGGATCCGTCATTGGTCTCGGCAGCGGCATCGTAGTTGTTTGCTACGGGGTCGTTGCATCCGGGAACCAGCTGAACGGTTACTGTCTCGGTAACTGTCTCGGTAACTGTCTCTGTTACGGTTTCGGTCGTGACGCACGCATTGTTAGTGCTGTCTAGCGTGTAACCGTCTCCGATTGCGTCGCAGTCAGCCTGTGTCAGCGTCCTTTCCACATCGTCCCCAGCGCATCCCGCCAGGGCCGATGCAATCATCAGTGTGCATAAAAGAAGAGCATTCGCTTTAGCCTTCATCGCCCTTTTGAGACTATGATGTGTATTTAGTATCACCCTAGGAAACTGCTCTTTTGCCACTTCTGAATGTTTTTTTGACAAATAATGTAAACAGAATCAGACATTGGCTGTTTCCAGTAATTGGGTTGGTGGACGTGCCGAGATTTGAACTCGGGGCCTCTTCCATGCCAAGGAAGCGCGCTTCCAAGCTGCGCCACACGCCCTGTGGCCTGACGAAATGCGACGCCCATTTAAGGGGGACGTGGCGAGGGGTTGGCATGTCACTAGAGGGCAAGGACGGGGGGCTGCCCCAGATTCCAGATGGTTTGCTGGAGACAGTGATACTCGAGCTGGAGGGAGAGGATGCTCCATTCGTCAATTTCCTAGATAGGGATTTGAAACTGAGGTGGCTAGATGAGAGAGAAGAGAGGCTTGGTTTTACAAGATTCGAGTGCGATCATAATGAGATATATCGGAGGAGGAGGCTTGGGATTCCTCCTGGCCCCGTGACGATTGCCCTCAATCCTTTGCTAATGGGTGACTCGAAGCTATTTCTACATACCCTCACTCATGAGGTCCTCCATGCAGCAGGCCTACTCGATCATGATGGTTTGCATGCGAAGATAGTCGGAAAGATAGCTCCCGCTCCAAAACTTCGGGACTCGCCTGTTCTGATGAGATTACGTGAGAAGGTACTGGAAAGTCTGCCGGAAGGGCAGTGGATTTGCAGCAAGTGTGGCCATGCATGGGAAAGAAGAAGAGTGACGAGACCAACGAGATGCCCGAAGTGCGCAAGCAGGTTCGAAGCATAGTGAGGGTTCATCTAAGTGGGCCTACCGGAGAGGGTCGCGGGCGATTGGTGTAGTCTGGATATCATGCTGGCCTTCTAAGCCGGTGACACGGGTTCGAATCCTGTATTGCCCACCACCTAACCTAGATGGGCAACGCGAATCGCTCATATACGCGAGGCAGGTCGGAAGGACTCGCAAACTGGAGGATGATTCACAGTGAAGAGAGGTTCCCGTGCTTGGAAGAAGCAGGGGAAGCAACGCTGGAAGTGGCGAAAGAAGAAGCTCCGAAGGCGTAAGGCGGCTAGGAAGCGAGCCAAGCAGCGATGATTGGGTCAGCGTGAATAGGGGTTACCCTTTCTCGGAGTCATGGTGGAGCAGGGGCCTATCGATGCTGAGATTTTCGAGGATTCTAGCGGCTGGCGTTTTCTGTTCGCTGGCTCGAGTGCGGTCATAGTTGCTGCGATCATCATCTTCGCGGCATTCGATTCCATTGTGGGTCCGGCAGAATCTGGTTCGAGTGTCAACGAAGAAAACAGATCCGCTATAATCGAGTGGGAGCAGAGCGTATATTTGCCCAGGCATGAGGAGTGCATTGACGAGAGTAATGGTCAGGTCTTGCCTGAATTTGGGATCGGTTACGAACCTAGTATTTCCATGACTAGCAATGGAAACATGTTCATCACTGCGCACAAGGACCTCAGGTGGGGTGGGGAGGACTCGCCCATTCCGATTATCTTGGACCCAGATGATCCCGGTCCATGGTGGGCCTGCACGGATGGCAGGGACACGACATGGGACTACTGGGCATCTTGGTTCTGGTCCTCATTCGACAATGGAACCACCTGGGGGCATGGAGAGAACTTCGGACCCACGCCTGGCAACATGCTCTTCGCGAACTACCTAGCAGGAGGTTCGGAGTGTCTCGGTGACGAGGGGGACATTTCCGTGGATGCGATGGACACTGTTTACTACCTCGACACGACGCTTGAGGACAACTGGTGGCACACACTGGTTGACCACGGCACTGAATACTCCACGGGAGTTTGCCAGAGGATGAACACCATGGCCGCGGATGATCGCCCTTGGGTGGCAGCACAGGGAGACGGGATCATTCACTACCTGGGCAATTCTGGAGTATCACCCCCCGAATGCACGGGCGACTCTGGAAGATACTGGTATTACCACTCTGAAGATGGCGGGAATACATTCTCGCAGTGCTACTCCGTTCCAGGTGGATGGAGCACAATATCTAGTCAGAGGCATGGCTCATACGTCTATATTGCCCAGGAGAATGCTGACACACAATCGGGAACCGTGACTGTAAGGATCAGTGGGGAGTTTGGAAGGGGAACAGGTTTCGGAGATGGCACTTGGGCTGCTCCAGTTGATGTCGGGCCGAGGGAGGGAAATTGCCCCGAGGGTTACCCGGTGGTGAATAACAACGAAGGCGGAACCGTTGCGGTTGTCTGGGCCGACTGCCCGAATGGCAGCACGGGACCATGGGAAATGAGATTCGCAATATCATATGACTATGGGACGAACTGGTCAACATGGAACGTTTCGCACATCAATGGCCTCCAGATGTACCCTTTCGTCAGTATCAGCGATGACAACATGGTCTCACTGGCATTCTACGGACTTGACTTCGATGACGGGGATTTGGAAGGGGACTACGTAGAAGGGGAAGAGTGGTTCCTCTATGCAGGGGCACTGCAAACACCGATAGAGGGTGACAAATGGGGTTTCACAATAGCCGACCCAGAGCCGCTGCATGTGGTTACCAGTTACGAGGAGCAGGCGGGAGATGTTCACGCGCTGCACGACTTCTTCGAGACAGTCCTGAGTCCGGATGGAAATTGGATCGGGATAGCCTACCAGCAGAACCTTGGAGAGCACCCTTTCGAGGAGAACGAGGAGCAGCGATACATCAAGTTCGTCAGAGGTGGCCTCTCATCCGCCTGACGAGACTATGATGAGCTCCAGCGTGATGTCGCTCTTTATGATCGAAGTATGAGGTATGATTGTCTCTTCGTGGATGGCCAAGACCGTGGATGGAGAAACACCCATTTTCTCGAGTACGTCACTGACTGAAATGGGCTCACTTGATTCGATCTCGGAAGCTCCCTCAAGATGCTCAACGCGGATGATCACGAGTGGCTTGGGGCCGGGTCAGCCTTATGTCTGATTCGCAGGTGGCCGATTCGCTGCCGAGATCGCATAGCCCGGTATTGCGGTGGATTCGAAATCCACTGTCCATTGGACGCGGGGGTTCAAATCCCTCTCTCGGCGCCATCATC
>Ga0066851_10001150_pt1 | contig 12906 bp, 14 predicted proteins | sample ETNtaG_7_FD_65493 | JGI IMG/M metagenome (GOLD analysis project Ga0066851, IMG submission 65493) | Marine microbial and viral communities from oxygen minimum zone, Eastern Pacific Ocean - ETNP201406SV65 | ecosystem: Environmental > Aquatic > Marine > Oceanic | place: Pacific Ocean: Eastern... | reverse complement strand
TTTGCGGTTGAATTTTTCAATACGTCCCGCAGTATCGATAAGTTTCTGTTTCCCGGTATAAAACGGGTGACATTGTGAACAAATATCGATATGAATATCTTTCACGGTAGAGTGAACCTGAACCTCATTCCCACAGGCACACCGCACACTGGTTTCAAAGTAATCTGGATGAATATCTGCTTTCATAGTCTCTCTCGTTATGAGTTCATAGTCGGCAAGAACTCTAAATTGGTTTCACAAAATAGCCCGGACACCCACCTCACAGGCCCTCCCGCTAAGAGTTCATAGTTGACAAAAACTCTGAATTGGTTTCTGTTTCCTTCATCTTTTGCAGGAGGAGATCCATCGTATCATGAATGCCCATAGGGAGCAAAACTTTTCTCAGGAGCCATATTCTCTGTAAATCTTCCGGGGGTAGCAGGAGTTCCTCTTTCCGCGTTCCAGACTTATTGATGTCAATGGACGGGAAGGTTCGTTTTTCGGCCAGTTTCCTGTCGAGAACGATTTCCATGTTACCTGTGCCTTTGAATTCTTCAAAAATAACATCGTCCATCCGACTGCCGGTATCGATCAGTGCGGTTGCGATGATGGTCAGGCTACCGCCCTCTTCAAGGTTTCGGGCCGCGCCAAAAAAGCGTTTGGGACGTTGTAGGGCATTGGAATCCACACCACCTGAAAGGACTTTGCCGCTTGGCGGCACGATGGCATTGTAGGCTCTGGCCAGTCGCGTGATACTGTCCAGCAGAATGACAACATCCCGCTTATGCTCGACCAGCCTCTTTGCCTTCTCAATCACCATTTCCGCAACTTGAACGTGTCTCTGTGCCGGTTCGTCGAAGGTGGAACTGATGACCTCGCCTTTCACTGAACGGCTCATGTCCGTCACCTCTTCAGGCCGCTCGTCAATCAACAGAACAATGAGAACGACTTCCGGGAAATTGGTGCTGATGCTATTCGCGATCGACTGCAACAGCATGGTTTTGCCGGTTCTCGGCGGAGCCACTATCAACCCGCGCTGTCCTTTCCCTATCGGCGTCATCAGATCCATGATACGCGCGCTGTAATCCTTGCCATTCGGCGTTTCCAGGCGAATACGCTCTTCGGGGTAAAGCGGGGTCAGGTTATCAAACAGAATCTTATCTTTTGTTTTTCCCGGATTCTCAAAGTTAATGGCCTCGACTTTGAGCAGGGCGAAATACCGTTCACTTTCCTTCGGCGGACGAATCTGCCCGGAAATCGTGTCCCCGGTACGCATATCGAACTTTCGAATCTGCGATGGCGATACATAAATGTCATCCGGACCCGGCAGATAGTTGTAAGTCGGGGCACGGAGAAAACCAAACCCGTCAGGTAAAATTTCCAAAACCCCCTGCCCAAACATCAAACCGTCTTTTTCGGTCTTGGCTTCAAGAATCTTAAAGATCAGGTCCTGCTTGCGCAGTCCACTGTGCCCTTGAATTTTGAGTTCTTTTGCAATGTTAGTGAGTTCGGAAATGGTCTTGGATTTTAAATCTTCAATATTCATGGGTGTGGTTTTATTAGTGGAGAGTTGATAGTTGGGTTGGGTTTAGATTTTTATGCGATGGCTATTTCGTTCGGCTTTTTTAAAGAGGGTAGATTCGCAGTTTCTGGATATCTTTAATATTATGGAATCAGTGCAGGACACTGAGGCGTGTTAACTTCTCTAGGTGTTTTAGGGATTGAATTATATAGGAAGCTTTTGGAGTTCCCCGACAATGTATCGGTTACCCATTGAGTTGTCAATAGTTTTTTCTTGCACCCTGGCGGGGATTTCTCCATCTTAAGTAACCCGCCTAAACCCATAAACTTCTCCCCCGGCTTGACCCCTGTCCGATTCTAACATATGATTGGCTAACTTCCGTAAAAACAACTGAGGCCATTTTTTTGCCTCATATTTTCGTTATTTATTCGCCTATGTTTGTACACCTGAATTGCCACAGCAACTACTCTTTTCTCGCTGGAGCCAATCGTATTGAAGATATCATTCGTGCGACAGTTGATGTGGGATACTCCGCTCTGGCACCGCCAGCTCTGGCATTGACGGATACCAACGGACTCTACGGCGCAGTCGCATTTTATCGAGCGACCCGGAGCGCGGGTATCCGGCCCGTCTTCGGCGCAGAACTCACAGGGCTACGCTCTGAGGAAATAATGAGAGAGATACCGAAGCTCAACTTGCATCCTCTGGGTGAGTCCGCCCTCCGCGCAGGAGTGCTAGCGAAAAACCTCGCTGGATTTGGTGAAATCTGCCGTACCATAACCGCCCGTCAGCTTGACCCCGACTTTTCCCTGGCTGAACAGCTCGCAACGTTGAGTGACAACGTTATTGTACTTTGCCCGGACCCGGGTCTACTGAACCACATCGCCCGGAAACGTGGCAGTCAAAACCTGTATGCCGAGCTTGCGTATTCACCAGACAGACATATTTTGCGGTTTGCCCGTGAGAAAAACCTGCCGGTGGTCGCCACTAACCGCGTTTTTTTCTGTCAGCCAAAAGACCGGGAAACTCATCTCCTCCTGTCAGCGATCCGGACGAATACGACCATCCATTCTGTGCCGCCGGATGGAATTGTTTCTCCGGATGGATGGATGAAATCACCTGAACAGATGACCTGTTTATTTCAGCACGTTCCCGATGCCATCCGCAATACGCTCGCAATCGCTGAGCAATGCGATGTTGCACTCCCAATCGGCACCACAAGCTTCCCCCCGTTCGCGTCACCTGCCGGGGAAACACATTCTTCCTATCTTGGGAAACTGGCCCGTGCTGGAATCTCCCGGCTTTACCCCGGCCCTGTGCCGGCAGAGGTGGTGCGGCGGCTCCGCTACGAATTACGAATCATCAACCAGCTGAATTTCGCTCCCTATTTTTTAATTGTCCGGGATATCGTTCGCGAAGCGCACGCACGCAACATCCCGACTGTGGGTCGGGGCTCCGCCGCCAACAGCCTCGTGTGCCGCGCCCTCAACATAACCGAGGTCGACCCGATACGGCACGACCTCTACTTCGAGCGATTTTTGAATCCGGAACGAACCGACTACCCGGATATCGATATCGACTTCCCCTGGAATCGGCGCGATGAAATATTGGATTACGTGTTCGAAAAATATGGTCGCGACCATGTGGCGTTGATCTCTTCACACATTCACTTCCGGGGCCGTTCGGCGCTCCGTGAAGTGGGAAAAGCCATTGGCATCTCCGCAGGAGAAATCGACCGTTTCACGTCCCTGCTCCCGCACTCTGCCGAAGTTTCCCAGCTTGATGAAATCCGGGAAACCATTCCCGAGTGCCGTGACTTGCCGCTGGAAGACGAGCCGTATCGTTCGATGGTTGCTCTGGCTCAGCGTATCGAAGGGTTCCCGCGCCATGTGTCGGTTCACTGCGGCGGAATTGTGATCAGCCCGTTTCCCATCACCGACCGCATTCCACTTCAGAAAACGCCAAAAGGATTTGTTGTGACGCAATACGATATGTACCCGGTCGAAGATATGGGACTGCTAAAAATAGACCTGCTGGCACAAAAGGGACTGGCCGTGCTCGCGGACACATTGACCGCCGTTGAAACGAAGAACGGCGAACGCATCGATTTTGATCGCATTGATTCGACACAGGATGAAAAAACCCGCGAACTGATATGGAGCGGAAATACGGTTGGCTGTTTTTATATTGAGTCGCCGGGGATGCGCAACCTTCTGCTAAAACTGGGAGTGCGAGACTTCGACATGCTGACCGCCGCCAGTTCTATCATACGACCCGGCGTCGCGGACAGCGGTATGATGAAAGCCTTTATCGACCGCCACAATGGCAAAGAACCTGTGACTTACCTGCACCCGAAAATGGAAGCGATACTCAAAGACACTTTTGGCGTGATGATCTACCAGGAGGATGTGATTAAAGTCGCTCACATCATCGCCGGGATGAGCCTGGGCGAAGCCGACAGTCTGCGTAAATGCATGAGTAAAAAACGCGACTGGGAAAACATCAACACATACCGTCGACGCTTTCTCTCCGGCGCGGCCGACAGCGGAGTGCCAACCGGTACCGCGCTTGAAATCTGGCGGCAGATCGAAAGCTTCGCGGGTTATGCGTTCTGCAAGGCGCATAGCGCATCGTTTGCAATGGTATCGTACCGCAGTGCCTGGCTGAAAACACATTATCCAGCTGAGTTCATGGCGGCGGTGCTATCCAACCGGGGCGGATTCTACGACACTTGCGCATATGTTGAAGAGGCGCGGCGTATGGGCATCGGCATCCTGCTACCACATGTCAATCACAGTCTTGATGAATTCACCACACACGGTGCGTTCATCCGCATCGGACTTTCGCAAGTGAAGGGACTCCAGCAAGACACCATCGACTCCATCCTGAAAAACAGACGGGAAAAACCATACGCTTCTCTTGTTGACTTCCTGTCACGAACCGATATTGACGAACCGGGAGCAGTCGCCCTCATCCGTTGCGGTGGGCTGGATGGGCTCGACTCCTCTCGCCCGCAAATGCTTTGGACACTGAAGGTATTTTTGAAGAATGGGAAAATGCCGGGCCACGCCCGGAAGAAATACTGCCTCGCGCTTACGCCGAGGCAGAAAATAATCCCGCAACCAGAGCTTCCTCGCGTTTCCTTCAAGTTGACTGACTACGGTCTCCGGGAAAAACTGCTGGCTGAGCTGGAGCATCTGGACCTGACGGTATCGGACCATTTGCTGGCCTTGTATGATATTAATGGCAAGGACGTGGTCCATGCACGGGAACTTACGCGATCCGCCGGACGCATCGTGACTCTTGCGGGCTGGCTCGTTACCGCAAAGCGGGCACGCACGGCAAAAAATGAACCGATGAAGTTCATGACGCTGGAAGATACCACCGCATTGTTTGAGGTGACACTGTTTCCGAAAACCTACAAACAGTTCGGTCCGTTACTTTACGACCGCGGCCCCTACATCGTGAAAGGGCGGGTAGAAAAGGAAGGCCGTTCCTTGAGCGTAACCGCATTGTGGATCAACAGGATATAAAAGTGTTATTGTTAACTATAAACCATTTGCAATTATAAAGACCATGTCCAAAGACACACCCGCATTCACCATCCGGTCTGAGGATTTTGAACCGGCCTACATGGAACTGTTCCGAACGGGTGAGTTGTATCGCCGCTCGCGGGAGGCCATTAGACTGTTGCAAAACTGCAAGGTCTGCCCCAGGGACTGCGAAGTTAACCGTCTGGAAAACGAAATGGCGCTTTGCAAAACGGGACGCCACGCCATTGTCTCAAGCGCGTTCCCTCATTTCGGGGAAGAGGATTGCCTGCGAGACACTAATGGAAGCGGCACGATCTTTTTTTCGATGTGCAACCTCAAGTGCGTGTTCTGCCAGAACCACGACATCAGTCAGGAGGGAGAAGGGGTCGAGGTCACACCGGAGCAACTCGCGTTAACGATGGTCGACCTGCAAAAACAGGGTTGCCACAATATCAACTTCGTCACACCGGAACATGTCGTTCCGCAAATTCTGGAGGCTTTACCCCTGGCGGTGCAGTTGGGACTGCGTATTCCGCTGGTTTACAACACTGGCGCGTATGATTCCATGGACAGTATGCGCTTAATGGACGGGGTGGTGGATATATACATGCCCGATTTCAAATACTGGTCTGCTGACCTTGCGAAAAAATACCTGATCGCGAAAGACTATCCGGATGCGGCCCGGCAGGTGATCGGGGAAATGCATCGGCAAGTGGGTGATCTGGTCTTTGACGAAAATGGACTGGCCAGGCGCGGAGTTCTGGTCAGGTATCTGGTGATGCCCGACGCAGTGAAAGATGCCCACCACATTATGCGTCATCTCGCACAGGAAGTTTCTCCACATACCTATATAAATGTCATGTCTCAGTACCGTCCGGCAGGCAAAGTGGGCACAGAGAAATATCCTGAAATAAACCGCAAGATCACCCATGAGGAGGTAGAAGCAACTATCACCGTTGCTCAAAAGGAAGGCCTGTACCGATTCGATAGTAGAGAACCCATGTACAAAATCTTTCGTGAGCAATAATTATACGTTCACAATTGACTTGCTGATGTTTTGACGGCAAAATGGCTTTCCAATCGGTAGAGAACCTGCATGGCTACCCGTAGCGATGACAAATATCTGGAGTCCGTTTAACAAATCACAAGGAATCGTTCATGGCAAACAACAACAATCCGCGAGACGACACGCATCAGTGCGAAAAGTGTCTTCCTGCATTCTGCTGTAACTATTTTGCTTTTGGAATAGACGAGCCTGAAGACCGGAAGGATTATGAATGCCTGCTATGGAAACTGGCTCACGATAAGGTGTCGGTCTATGTCTATCGCAACCAGTGGTACATCATGATCCATACCCGTTGCAATTTCCTGACCCCGGACAATAAATGCGGGATTTATGAAACCCGCCCCTACTTGTGCAAAGAACACAGTGTGGAAAACTGCGAGTACACTGGGGATGATTATGGATTCAGCGATCACTTCAAGAGCTATGATGATCTGCTGGAATACATCAAGGAGAACACAAACTTCAGGTTCAAGCAAGACCCAACGGGCATACGCCCGAATTGTGTGTGATGTTTTTCAGGTAAGATTTTTGCTGTCAACCTAAGGCAGGCTTACTTTTTTTCATCTTTGGCTTTTTTCTCTTCTTTTTTCTTTGCAGGAGCCTTGGTTTCCTTTTTCTCCTTTGCGGGAGCTTTTTTCTTTTCTCCAGCATCTTTCTTCTTAGCGGTATCCGCTACTTTCTTTTTCGCATCGCTGGATTTTTCAGCAGTGGCTTTCTTCGCAGGAGCCTTGGCTTGCTTTTTCCCTTTTACAGGAGCCTTTGGCGCCGCTTCGCCTTCGCGATCCACTAACTCAATAAATGCCATGGGGGCGTCATCTCCAAGCCGATGCCCCAGCTTAATGACACGAGTGTACCCACCCGGACGGCTGGCATATCTTTCGGCAAGAGGACCAAATATTTTTTTCAAGGAATCCTTGTCGGCAACCAATTTCATAGCATTGCGGCGAGCATGTAAGGTTCCTTTTTTTCCAAGCGTAATGGTTCTTTCGACCTTTCCACGCAACTCCTTGGCTTTGGCCAAGGTGGTACGAATCCGCTCCCGCCTAATCAGGGCAGTCACCATATTCCTGAATAACGCTTTTCGGTGCGCTGATGTACGATTTAGCTTTCTGCCAGCTTTTAAATGACGCATGACCCTGGATCACTCCTGAAATTAATGTTTCTTTTAAGCTCGGTCAAACCTCGACGTCGGCTTCGACTTCTTTTTTCTTCCTGGCCTGGGTGATTTGCTTCAGGTCATCTTCCTCAAGCTTGATACCCAGATGCAAACCCATATCTTCGAGAATTTCCTTGATCTCGTTCAGAGATTTGCGGCCAAAGTTTCTTGTTTTGAGCATTTCCGAATCTGTTTTCTGAACCAGTTCGGCAATGGTTTGGATATTGGCGTTTTTCAAACAGTTGTATGAACGAACGGACAGTTCGAGCTCTTCCACACTCTTGGAGAGGTTGGTTAAAACTTTCTGTTTCTTTTCGTCTATCTGCGGCTGAACCGGTTCCGGTTCTTCATCAAAGTTGATGAAGATCTGCATATGATCTTTTACGATCTTCGCGGCATGCGCGACAGCATCTTCCGGTGTGATTCCTCCGTTGGTCCACATCTCCATGACCAGCAAATCGTAATCGGTGGATTGCCCTACTCGTGTCTTCTCGATGTGATAACAAACTTTTTCAAGAGGAGAAAAAATTGAATCGATAGGAATCATTTGCACCGACTCCCCTTCTATCTCCTGCTTTTCTGCAGGAACATAGCCCCTGCCATTACGCACGATCATCTCCATATCGAGCTTACCGTTCTTATCAAGTGTCGCAATCGGATGATCGGGGTTAAGAACTGTAATTTGCGAATCGCTGGTAATGTCTTTAGCGTAGACCTTGCCTGATGTATCTTTCTTTAAATGAATTCGTTTCTCCTCAGCTCCATCAGCCATCTTAAGGTTGACTTGCTTGAGGTTAAGAATGATCTCGGTCACGTCCTCAACAACTCCGGGAACGGACGAAAATTCGTGAAAAATTCCCTCGAATTTGATGGCAACGATAGCGGCTCCTTCTATAGACGACAGGAGCATTCTTCTAAGCGAGTTTCCTATGGTAACTCCGTACCCTCTTTCGAACGGCCCGGCAGAAAACTTGCCGTACACATCGGTCTTCGTGTTCTTTTCGAATTCCAAGCGTTTGGGTTTAACGATTCCTTGGGCGTTAAACATATAGCCTCCAGCCCTCCTGGTAAGTGATCAATAAAATACGTTTGTAATAGTTTTCAGGAACAATAATGGCCATTATCGAGAATAAAGCTCGACGATTAACTGTTCCTGGATGGGAATGGTAATGTCCTCTCTCGTTGGCAGGTCCTGCACAATACCTTTTTTACTCTCCACATCAAATGCCAACCAGTGAGGCTGATTTTTATCTTTCATATTCTGCAACGCGGTCTTGATCGGAAATTTATCAACTTTCTTCTGGCTAGGCGCTATCTCATCGCCTTTACTCAAAATGTAAGAAGGAATATTCACCTTCTTTCCATTGACCGTGAAGTGATTATGTCGGACCAGTTGCCTTGCGGCATTTCTGGACGGAGCCAATCCCATTCTGAAAACTACATTGTCCATACGCAGTTCAAGACTTTGTAAAAGGTTCTCACCGGCAATACCTTTTTTGCGCTCAGCATGGGCAAAAGCGGTACGGAACGGCTTTTCAAGCACTCCATAAATTCTCTTAACTTTCTGTTTCTCTCGAAGTTGAAGACCGTATTCAGAAAACTTTTTACGACCTTGACCGTGTTGACCTGGAGCGTATGCACGCTTCTCAATCGCACACTTTGCGGTCTCGCATCGGTAACCTTTTAAAAATAATTTCATGCCTTCGCGTCGGCACAAACGGCAAACAGAACCTGTATATCTTGCCAAAATCTTACTCTCCCAAATTGAAGATTGACATTAAACTCTCCTGCGCTTTCTCGGCCGACAACCATTATGAGGAGTTGGTGTTCTATCCCTAATGACTACAATCTCCATTCCCGTGGCCTGCAGTGATCGAATGGCGGATTCGCGTCCGGAACCCGGCCCCTTAACATGAACTTCCAGTTTTTTCATTCCCATATCCTTAACTTTGATTGCCGCCTTCTCCGCCGCAACCTGAGCCGCGAAAGGAGTGCTTTTTCGGGACCCTTTAAAACCCTGCGCCCCTGCACTGGACCATGACAGGACATTGCCCGACAAGTCAGTGATAGTCACAATGGTATTGTTAAACGTCGCCTGGATATGAGCGACCCCCAATTCGGGAGCGTTTTTACTTTTCTTCTTCCCGCCTTTTTTACTCTTATCTGTAGCCATAAATCATTTTCCTCAGTTATTTTTTCGTACGGGCACCAACAGTCTTTTTAGGTCCCTTCCGGCTTCTCGCATTGGTATGAGTTCGTTGGCCACGAACGGGAAGCCCTCTACGATGACGCAAACCCCGATAAGCCCCGATATCCATCAACCGCTTGATATTCATATTAACCGAACGGCGGAGATCCCCTTCCACTTCATAATCTTTATCGATAATTGATCGGATGCGTGAAATCTCGTCCTCTGTCAAATCCTTGATACGGGTGTCTTCGCTGATCTCAGCCCGCTTCAGGATTTTGCTGGAAGAGGATTTCCCGATTCCGTAAACATAGGTCAGCGCAATGACTGTCCTCTTGTCTCTTGGAATGTCTATACCGGAAATACGTCCCACGATTTCTCCTTTTCAAAACCTCAGGGGAATACTTATCCCTGCCTTTGTTTATGCTTTGGATTCTCACAAATCACCCGAATGACTCCTTGTCTCCGGATAACTTTACACTTTTTACAAATTGGCTTTACTGATGATCTTACTTTCATAATCTCTTCCTATTTGTACCTGTAGGTAATGCGCCCCCGGGTCAGGTCGTAAGGCGACAGCTGCACCTTGACTTTGTCTCCGCTGAGTATTCGGATGAAGTGCAATCTCATCTTTCCTGAAATATGAGCAAGTATTTTATGCCCGTTCTCAAGCTCAACCCTGAACATCGCATTGGGCAAAGGTTCTAATACGGTACCCTCAACTTCTATCGAATCTTCCTTGGTCATATTTCAGACACCATGTCGCAAACCCTTGAGAAAATCTCCTCCACCGTCCCATAACCCTGGGCGGTTTTCAGGTTGCCTTGTTTTCGATAAAACTCCTTCAGGGGAGCCGTTTCGTCCTGATAAACCTCAAGCCGTTTTTTGATCGTTTCCTCCTTGTCATCATCCCTCTGGTAGAGCGATCCTCCACAACCATCGCAAATACCACTCTTAACAGGCGGGCGAGACGTTTTGTGAAACATGGCCCCACAATCAGGGCAGGTACTGCGTCCGGTCAACCGGTTGACCAATTCACCGTTATCAACTTCGAAGTCAACGACCGCGCTAATCGACAAGCTCATTGCCTTCAAGGTTTCCGTCAGCTTTTCAGCCTGAACAATGGTTCGCGGAAACCCGTCAAGGATAAACCCGCCTTGACAGTCCTTCTCTACAATGCGTTCTCTGATCAAGCCAATAACAACATCATCTTGAACCAGTCTCCCGGCATCCATACAAATTTTTGCCTGTCGCCCAAGTTCGTTGCCTTCCTGAACCGCTTTCCTGAGAATATCTCCTGTGGAAATTTGCGGTATCTGGAATCTTTCCATCAACATCTTGGCCTGAGTTCCTTTGCCCGCCCCCGGCGGACCGAGCAGGATAAGCCTCATGGATCAACCCCGACGGCCTTTCAGTTTTCCTTTTTTCATAAATCCGTCATAATTTCTCATTACGAGATGCGACTCCATTTGTTGCATGGTATCCAACGAAACTCCCACTACAATCAAGAGACTGGTGCCACCAAAATAAAACGGAATGTTGAAATATTTTATCAGATAATCCGGCAAAATACAGATCAAAGAAAGGTAGATCGCACCGTAAAAAGTTATCTTCGACAAAATGTCATCAATGTAATCTGAGGTTTTTGCCCCCGGCCGAACACCCGGAACATAACCTCCATACTTTTTCATATTGTCTGCCACGTCAACCGGATTGAAAATGACTGCCGTGTAAAAATAACAAAAGAAAAATATCGCCCCGACAAAGATCAAACTGTAAATGATCGTACCTGGCGTCAGCATCGCGGATATATTTTGCATCCACGGATGGGTAATAAACTGAGCAATGGTTGCCGGAAACATGATGATGGAGGAAGCAAATATTGGCGGTATAACTCCCGATGTATTCACTTTAAGCGGCAAATGTGTGCTTTGCCCCCCATACATTTTTCGTCCCACCACACGCTTGGCGTACTGAATGGGAATCCTTCTCTGACCGCCCTCCGTAAACACAATCACACCAACAACTGCGGCCATAAACACCAGCAAAAAGAGCATGACCAGCACAGACATTTCTCCGGTGCCCATCAGGTCCATCGACTGAAAAATAGCGGCTGGCGTTCCTGCCACAATACCGGAAAATATAATCAGCGAGATTCCGTTGCCAATGCCCCGCTCCGTGATCTGCTCACCAAGCCACATCAGGAAAGCGGTTCCAGCGGTCAGGGTCAAGACCGTCATCACCCGAAACGACCATCCCGGCATAGGAACAATCGGGTTACCCGTTGGGCTTTTCATCGCCTCCAACCCTACAGCGATACCAGAACTTTGAACCATACTGAGGACAATGGTTCCGTAACGCGTGTACTGCGTAATTTTTTTCTGTCCCTGCTCTCCCTCTTTTTTAAGACGTGCCAGATAGGGAGAAACCATCGTCATCAGCTGAATGATGATGGACGCGCTGATGTAGGGCATGATACCCAGGGCAAATATCGTCAACCGACTGAGTGCTCCGCCGGAGAACATATCGAAAAAACCTAAAATAGTTCCCTGCGCGCGGGCAAACATCTCTGCAAGCGCCACGGAATTAATTCCCGGTGTGGGAATATGGGCTCCAATTCGATAAACCACCAGCATTCCCAACGTAAAAAAAATCTTCTTTTTAAGCTCGGGAACCCTGAATAAATTTCCAAACGACTCAGCACCACTCATCTAAACAGTTACGGCCTTTCCACCAGATTTTTCTATCTTCTCTACTGCCGATCGGCTGAATTTATGAGCATGCACCGTGACAGCACCCGACAATTCGCCATTACCCAGAATTTTCACAGAACCCAACTTACGGATCAGTCCCTTTTCTTTCATCACCTCCGGAGTCACAGGGTCGCCAGCACCCAAGCCTTCCAACTGGCTGACGTTGACAATCACGTACTCCTTCCTGAATATATTAGTGAACCCTCGCTTAGGCAATCGCCTGTACAAGGGCATCTGCCCTCCCTCAAACCAGGGGTGAGGATTTCCGCCAGATCTGGACTTCTGACCTTTTTGGCCCTTGCCAGAAGTTTTACCCGTTCCAGAACCAGGACCGCGTCCTATCCGCTTTCTATTCTTGCGACTGCCTGGCACCGCTCTCAATTCAGATAATTTCATATAACCTCACTCACGAAGCATCCGCTTTCATTTTTTTGCCTCTCACGGCAGAATAGTGTTTGGAATCTCTTAGCTTTGTCAGCCCCTCAATAGTGGCCTTGACTACATTATGAGGGTTGTTGGTTCGCAAACTCTTGGTCAAAACATCTCTGACACCAACCGCCTCCAGCACCGCGCGCACAGCACCGCCCGCGATCAATCCCGTTCCTCTGGATGCCGGACGCATGACAACCCGCCCCGCACCGTAAGCTCCGATCACTTCATGTGGAATGGTAGCTCCATCCAATGAAACCCGGATCATGTCCCGCTTAGC
>Ga0066851_10001124_pt1 | contig 13127 bp, 6 predicted proteins | sample ETNtaG_7_FD_65493 | JGI IMG/M metagenome (GOLD analysis project Ga0066851, IMG submission 65493) | Marine microbial and viral communities from oxygen minimum zone, Eastern Pacific Ocean - ETNP201406SV65 | ecosystem: Environmental > Aquatic > Marine > Oceanic | place: Pacific Ocean: Eastern... | reverse complement strand
TGGAGTAAAACTACATTTACAATGGATCCAAAATATAGTGAATCAGTAATACATGCGTTTGTAAAATTATATGAAGATGGATTAATTTATAAAGGTGAAAGAATTATTAATTGGGACCCAAAAGGGTTAACAGCTCTATCTGATGAAGAGGTAATTCACAAAGAAAAACAAGGGCATTTATGGCATTTTAAGTATCCTATTAAGGATAGTAAAGAGTTTGTTGTTGTAGCAACTACAAGACCTGAAACAATGCTTGGAGATACAGGTGTTGCAGTTAATCCAAACGATCAAAGATATAAACACTTAATAGGAAAAACTATCATTTTACCTATTATGAATCGTGAAATTCCAATCTTTTCAGATGAATATGTAGATATGGAGTTTGGTACTGGTTGTGTAAAAGTGACCCCAGCGCATGATCCAAATGATTATGAAATGGGCTTAAGACATAAACTAGAAGTAATTAATATTTTTCATCCAGATGCAAAATTAAATGAAAATTGTCCAATAGAATTTCAAAGTTTAGATAGATTTAAAGCTAGAAAATTAATAATTAAAAAACTTACTGAAGAAGGCTTCCTAGAAAAAATTGAAGATTACACACATCAAGTTGGACACTCAGAAAGAACAGATGCAATCGTAGAACCTTATATCTCTAAGCAATGGTTTTTAAAAATGGAAAAATTAGCAGCGCCAGCTTTAAAAGTAGTTAATGAAGGAAAAATTAAATTTTATCCGGAAAGATGGACCAAAACATATAATCATTGGTTAGAAAATATTAAAGATTGGTGTATTTCAAGACAATTATGGTGGGGACATAGAATCCCTGTATGGTATAAAGATGATGAAATGTATTGTGGAACTAATCCTCCAAAAGGTGAAGGTTGGATTCAAGATGAAGATGTATTAGATACATGGTTTAGTTCGTGGTTGTGGCCATTTGCAACTTTAGGATGGCCTAAAGAAACTCCTGAATTACAAAAATTTTATCCAACTAATGATTTAGTAACTGGCCCAGATATTATCTTTTTTTGGGTAGCTCGTATGATTATGGCGGGTTTATATTTTAAAAATGAAATCCCATTTAAAAATGTTTATTTTAATGGAATTGTTCGAGATTCAGAAGGTAGAAAAATGAGTAAATCATTAGGCAACTCAGCTGACCCACTTGATTTAATGGAAAAGTATGGCTCTGATGCTGTAAGGGTCGGTTTATTGCTCATTGCTCCAGCAGGCTCAGATATATTATATTCTGAAAACAAGTTAGAACATGGTAGAAATTTTATGAATAAACTCTGGAATTCTGCACGATTTATCCTTATGAATACAAATAATCTAAAAGGAAACTTGCCTGATTATGATAAATTGCATATTACAGATAAATGGATATTATCAAAATTTAATAATTCAATCGAAAAAATAAATAGACATTATGATGATTATAAATTAAATGAAGTCATAAAAACGATCTATGAATTTGTATATGATTATTTTTGTGATTGGTATATTGAATTTACAAAAACACGTTTTTATGGAGAAGGTAAACAAGATAAAGAATTGGCTGAATCTGTATCTATATATCTATTACAGAATATTCTGAAATTGCTACATCCATTTACGCCCCATATTACTGAAGAAATTTGGAGTTTTTTGGATGTAGACAAAAAGAATTTCGATGTGGGCAATAAGCAATTGTTAATTAATAGTCAATCACCAAAATTTAATAAAAAAATGGTTAATTATAATATAGAACAAGATATTAAATTGATTATGACAGCAATTAGTGCAATAAGAAATATAAAGGCTAGTTTAAATATTCCTCCTTCAAAAACGATTAGTATGTATGTAAGAGGGGAAAAACAATATACTGATATCATCCAAAATAATATTGATTTAATGAATCGAATGATTAAGATTGAAAATTTAGAAGCTGATGAAAAATTAATTAAACCCAATCAATCCGCCACTGCAGTTATTGAAAATCTTGAGATTTTTATTCCTCTTAAAGGATTAATTGATATAGAGAAAGAAATGAAGCGATTAGAAAAACAAGTTACTGATATGAATGGCCGTTTAAATGCGGTATCTAAAAAATTAGATAACAAAAATTTTGTTAATCGTGCCCCAAAAGATATTATAGAACATGAAAGAACTAAGCAAGTTGATTATCAACAGCAATTAAATAAGTTAAAAGAAAATTTGAATTCACTAATAAAATAAATACTTTATTTTAAATTGAAATTCTCAAATCCACTATATGATGATATTACTTACCTAAAAGGTGTTGGCCCAAAAAGAGCCAAACAACTAAAAACTTATGGTATTGAAATAATATCAGATTTACTATATCATATACCTAGAAAATATCTCGATAGAACTAATATCAAAAATATAAACCAAACAAAAATTGGTGACCAAACTGTTGTAATTGGAAAAGTAATAAGTAAAAATATGAAAATATTGGGTAAACGCAGATTGTTTCAAGTTACAATATCTGATGGAACAGGTAAACTTCAATGTGTTTGGTTTAATGGATTATCTTGGATTATTGAAAAATTTAAAATTAACGACCAAATTGCAGTTTTTGGTAAAATAGAATTTTATAACGGATTAAAAATTACTCACCCTGATTTTGATATTTTAGATGAATCAGAAAATTATAATACTGGACAAATTATTGCTCAATACTCATCTACATCAGATTTGAAAGCAAAAGGTTTAGATAGTCGTGGTTTCAGAAATTTAATTAAAAATATAATAGAAAATGATAAATATATTATAGATGATTTTTTTCCTTCATCTGTTCTAACACAGGAGAATTTAAGTCCGCTAAAAATTGCATTGAAAAATATACATTTTCCTGAAAATAATAATACAATTAAAGAGGCGTTATATAGACTGAAATTTAATGAACATTTTTTTATACAATTATTAATGGCTTTAAAGAGAAAAAATTTTAAAAAAAATCTAGGAAAATCATATGCTAACAGAGGAAAATATTTAAAAGAAATTTATGAAAATTTAAATTTTGAATTAACTTCAGCCCAAATAAAAGTACTCAGAGAAATAAGGGCAGATTTAAAATCTGAACAAGTTATGAATCGTTTAATCCAAGGAGATGTAGGGTCAGGAAAAACTATTGTAGCAGTTTTAACAGCAGCGATGGTAATCGCTGAAAAAGATCAAGTGGCATTAATGGCTCCTACAGAAATTTTAGCTGAGCAACATTTTGAGAGCATTAAAGAATATTGTGATAAAGCTAATATTACATGTGGTTTAATTACTTCAAATAAATCACAAAAGGAAAAAAATATAATAATTAATGAATTGAAAACAGGAGAAATTCAATTTATTATTGGAACACATTCATTAATACAAGATACAATCAAATTTAATCAATTAGGTTTAATTATTATTGATGAACAACATAGATTTGGTGTAAAACATAGAAAGCTTCTAATTGAAAAGGGGAAGTCCCCTCAAGTATTAGCAATGACTGCCACACCAATACCAAGAACATTATCTATTACCATACATGGAGATATGGATATTTCTATTATTGATGAACTCCCTAAAAATAGATTGCCTATTAAAACAAATTTAGTTTATCCCAAAAAAATAGATACAATATATGAGTTTATGCGAAAAGAAATGACAAATGGAGGACAGTGTTTTATAGTATATCCATTGATAGACGAATCTGAAAAATTAGATTTAGAAGCTGCAAAATCAGGTTATGAAAAATTACAAACCATTTTTAAAGATTTTAAAGTAGGATATATAAATGGTAAAATGAATAAAGATAAAATTGATGAACAAATGATAAAAATGAATAAAGGTGAAATTAATTGCTTAGTAGCTACCACAGTAATTGAAGTTGGAATTAATATCCCTAATGCAACAGTAATAATGGTAGAAAATGCTGAACGTTTTGGAATGACACAATTACATCAGCTTCGGGGAAGAATCGGCCGAGGGGAAAAACAAAGTTATTGTTTTTTTGTTCAAAGAAAAAAGACTCCAAATTCAGATAAAAGATTAAGCATTATGAAAAACACATTAGATGGATTTATTATATCAGATGAAGATTTAAAAATGCGGGGGCCAGGTGATTTTTTTGGAACAAAACAACATGGGTTTATAAAATCAAAAGTTGTAGATTTTAGTAGTGATGGGGCCATTATAAGAAGAGCTAGACAACAAGCGTTTGACCTGATAATAAAGGACCCATTACTAAACGAAACAAAACATAAAAAAATTAAAAATGTATTTAAAAATAAATATCATCATATGTTGGAATTTGTAAAAATTGGATAGTATCAATAATAAAAAATTAAACCAAATACTCATCGTATTATCATTTATAGTGCCATTTCTTATTTATTTTTTAACTATGGCACCAACTGTTTCATTATGGGATTGTGGGGAATTTATATCAACCTCAATTATTTTAGGTGTCCCGCACCCCCCTGGTACCCCATTATATCTATTGATAGGAAACTTCTTTGCACAAATCCCCATACTAAATGATTTAGGAGCAAGAGTAAACTTAGTTTCTCCAATTGCAAGTGCACTCTCAATTATGTTTTTATATATGATTATTGTCCAACTAATTAAAAAATTTACAAAAGAAGATAATAGAATAATATATCTCGCTGCATTTATTGGTGCTCTCACTTTTACAGTAACAGATTCTCAATGGTTCAATGCTGTGGAAGCTGAGGTGTATGCTTTATCTACATTCTTTACAGCTATTGTAGTATGGCTTATTTTAAAGTGGGCTTCAAGCTTAAATCAGAATACAAAAGTTAAATATTTAATTTTAATTAGTTACTGTATTGGATTAGCTATTGGTGTCCATTTGCTAAATTTATTAGCACTTCCTTTTATTGCATTAACTGTTTTTTATCAATTAAATAAATCTAACATAATTAAACCAAAATATTACTTAATACTCGCTGGAGGAACTGGTTTAATATTTTTAATTATATATAAAGGTATTATTAAAGGATTGCCATCTATTGCTAATAAAATTTCGGACCCTATTATACTATACATATTTCTGATTATTACTATAATTGCAACAATTATGATAAATATGAAATTAAATAAACAAATAAAACATATTACTATGATTATATTTTCATTCAGCCTGCTATTTATTACAGCAAATGAATTATTTATAGAAGACTATACACAGTTACTAAAAAATAAAACTCAAGAAATACAAAACTACTCATATCACTTGAATGAAAATCAAGCAAGTATATATGATAAATTTTTATCTGCCCCAAATGAAGAAGCAAAAACATTTTATTATATGGATATTATACAAAATGGAATCAAATCTGATGTGACAAATTGGATTATTAAAAATACAGAAAAGAAAATTGAGCATTATAATGAAACTGGAATTAATTATTTTAATTTGTTAAATACCCAGACACTTTTGAACGTATTAAAAATGCTATTAATGTTTGTCTTAGGGATTGTAGCCTTATTAAAATTTAAACAAGAATCAGAAAATTACTATCAAATCTCAAGGTTAATTATTACATGTACTATGATGGTACTATTAGGATATTCAACCTATAGTATGATTTTTATACGTGCTCAACAAAATCCAAAAATAAATTATAATAACCCTGAAGATATTAAAAGTGCTTATCAATATATAAATAGAGATCAATATGGACAATGGAGTATCTTAGATAGAGAAACATCCATGGTAATTAATAGCCAAGGAAATAATGAAAGTTGGAAACGCTATACAAAAAATCCTAAAGATGTCACTCAAGAAGAGGTAACTGCATTTGTATGGAATTATCAATTTAAAGAAATGTATCTGCGATATTTTGCTTGGCAATTTGTAGGTAAAGAGGAATGGAATGAGCGTAGCTGGACTAGAAATAGTTTAGATGGGATGCCATTGATGAGCATGAGGCCCTTACAAGGGGTAGATATGTGGAGGTATGGAATTCCATTAGCACTTATAATTGGTTTATTTGGAATGTTTTACCATTTTAAACGTGACCCTAAAAGAGCTCTGTCATTACTAACATTATTTATATTAACAGGTTTAGCAATTGTGGTATATTTAAATCAAAGTGACCCACAGCCAAGAGAGCGTGACTATGCGTACGTAGGAAGTTTTTTTGCGTTTGCAATATGGATAGGAATTGGATCCTATGGTTTAATAAAAGAAATATCTAAATTATTTAAATCTGATGCCATTACGCTCAACTTTATTTTTATATCATTCACCAATTTTAAAAATGATTTTAGTAAAACTGCATCTATCGTGACAGCTACAATATTATTTATATCAATGCCTATGATGATGGGTTTTAAAGATTGGTATGAACATGATCGGTCCAATAGATATGAAGCATGGGATTATGCATATAACCTATTAAACTCATGTGAGCCCAATAGTATTTTATTTACCAATGGTGATAATGATACATTCCCCCTATGGTATATGCAAGAAGTAGAAGAAATAAGGCAAGATGTCAAGATTGTTAATCTAAGTTTATTAAACTTTCCAAGCTATATAAGACAATTGGATGAGCATTCCCCTAATTTAAATATGTTTAATTTAAATGCTGAACAAAAAAATACAGACGACTATTTAGCGGTTGTAGAATCAGAAAATTATGAAAAATTAATGGAACATGCATTTACACACTGGTTAACAAATGATTATACAATTAATATCAAAACAGAATCAGGGAAAAATTTTAATTGGCAATTTAACCCCGGCACATATGGATTGGGCCTTACTAATATTACAATTATGAGAATTATCGAAAAATGTTTTGATAAAAATCCAATTTATTTTTCTACTACTACAGGTAATAATAATTTAGGACTAGATGATTATTTAATGCAGGAAGGACTAGTTTATCGATTAACCAATCAAAAGAATAGTACTCCAATGGATATTAGAATGAATATAAATAAAACTATTCAAATGATTACTAAAGCAATTGGTGAGCCTAAATTAAATGATGGGAGTTTTAAAGATATTAATAATAATGGAAAATGGGATGAAGAATTAATTATTAGAACAAAATCAGATTATGAGCAATATATGAAATGGATTGAAGAATATCCAGAACTTGGAATATATCGTTATAATAAATTAAATACACCGGGAATATTTTATGGCCCTAATATTGAAAGACTCGCTGCAAATTATAGGAACGTGTTTTTCAAAACTGGTACTAATATTGCATTAGACTTAGAAAGGAAAAATCACCTTGTAACGAGCTTTGATATTATTAATTTAAATCATAAATATTTTCCAAGTGATGTGATCCCGACAGAAATATCTTATGATTATGGAGCCTTATCTTATTGCCAATCTATGCTACAAGTATTACAATATAAAATTGAATCAAATGCAATGCAACAAAATGCTAAGCTTGAAAATGAAATTAAATTAATTGATCAAAATATTACGGAATTATTAAAAACTGTAAATCCTGAATTAGTTCAAAAATATTTTCCTGATTTTTACACACAATAAAAATGAATTCAAAAATTACCGTATCTATTATTATTCCGCACCTAATTGGAAAAAATATATTAGATGAATGTATACAGTCAATCATAACCAATTGTCATGATATTGATTATGAAATTATTGTAGTCGATAATAATTGTGAAGATGGTAGTGTTAACTATATTGCAGAAAAATTTTCTGAAATTCATATTGTAAAATCAAAGTATAATAAAGGTTATGCAGGAGGATGTAATCTGGGAGCTCAACATGCTAATGGAGAATTTTTATTTTTTCTAAATAATGATACTATCATCACAAAAGATTGTATTAATTCACTAATTAAAACAATACAAAAAAATGATAAAATAGCTTCTGTGCAACCAAAAATTAAAAACTACTATAATCAAAATGAATTTGATTATGCTGGAGGAAATGGTGGATATATAGATTACTTAGGTTATCCGTTTTCTAGGGGTAGAATAATGAATACAATTGAAGAAGATTTGGGACAATATGATACAGAAGAAAAAATATTCTGGGCAAGTGGAACAGGTTTTATTACTAAAAAAAATATTTTTAATCAAATGAAAGGCTTTGATGAATCTTTATTTGCCCATATGGAAGAAATAGATTATCATTGGAAATGCCTATTAAATGGCTATGAAATTTATAGCCAACCAAAATCTACAATATATCATAAAGGTGGTCAAACATTATCATATGGATCATATAAAAAAATATATCTAAATCATAGAAATAGTATGATATTATTTTTAACTAATAATCATAAAATATCTATAGGCCAAATATTAAAAAGACTCATCTTAGAAAAATTAGCATTTGTATTTTATGTTATGAAATTAAATTTTAAAGGAGCTGCTGCAATTTTACATGCTAATATTTGGCTACTATTTAATATTAACTATCTACGTAAAAGAAAGAAAAATGTACAAAAATTAATCAATAATTACCATCCAATATCAAGTGTATTAATGAAAAACTATTCTATTGTGAAAGAATATTTTTGGAATAGAAAAAATAAATTTAATCAATTAGATTGATTCCCTACTAAATAACTATATAGTTTTTTAAAGCTTAAAGTTTTCTCAGTAAAAAAGAAATAAGCCCCATATAGAGTATACATAATTAAGCTATATAAATGTAAAAGAATAATAAAATTATTATAATCTTGGATACCTAATTTATTTAAAATCCCCTGTACACCAATATGAAACACTCCAAGTCCTCCAAATCCAACTGGAATCATTAAGACAAAAGATGAAGTCACTAAAATTAACAGACAATCAAAAATACTTAATTGAAATTGAATAAATATTGATTGAATTAGATATACATTAATACAATAAATAGACCAAATTAATAAAGAATAAAAAATGATCGCTGTTTTTTGATTAAATTGAATAGCTGAAAACCCATCCCAAATATTTTTAAAAATATTATTTATAGCATTGGGAAAAGAGAATTTTAAAATTAATTGATATAGTAAGTAACCTACTACAGGAACACATAATAAGCATAATAGAAATGGTATTGATATAAATTGCAATTTAATTTCTAAATAATCAGTACCATAATGAAACAGTACAATTAATCCAAAAAATAAAATAGTGACAGTATCTAAAAAACGTTCCATTGCAATAGTCCCAATAATATAACTCGTTTTTTGATTGCTATGTTTTGCAACAACATAACCTCTAATTATATCACCAATTCTTATTGGTGATATACAATTTATAAAATAACCAATGAACTGAGATTTAAATAAACCATTTACTTTCAATTCTGTATTAGCATTAAATAAATATTTCCATCTATATGCACGTAAATACACATTAACAATTAATAAAATGCATGCAAAAAACAAATAATACCATCTAGTTAAAATTAAAGAGAATAATTCAAAAAATGTTAATTCAGATCCTGCATTATTAATAAAAAATATAATACTAGCAGTAGTAATGGATAGGCTAATTAAGCTATGAATAATTATTTTTATAGTTTTCATAATTAATCTCTTAAATCAAAAATAAAAGCATTTGGAAAATTAAATGAAAAAGAATTATTTAAACCTAATTCCTGATTAGAAAAATTTAAATTAAATAAAGAAATTAAATATTGATTAGATTGAATATTGATTTTCTTAATAGCTGATGAATCAGATAAAAAATCTAACTCTATAATCAAATCATTTATTTGAAAATTTGGCGGAGGAATAGTAACCATTCCATTACTATCTACTTCAATCATATCTAAATTTTTAATATTAAAAAAATTTAAAATTAAAGAATCTGTTTGTGGATTATTATTTTCAATAAAAATCTGATTAGTTATTTTGTTATATCTTTTTAATGCAGAACCCGTAAATAAAAAAATATAATTTTGTAAATTTAATTTATATTTATTTTGACCAATTAAAATTCTGCCAGAACCTTGTTCAGATAAACCATCAATATTTTGCGTTGTATAATCAAATTGAATAGATTTAATAGGATTATCTAAAAATATTTGGTTTTGATTAATAAATTTGGAAAATAAAACTTGTGAGAAATAACAATTAAAGCACATAAATATTATAAATAAAAATTTAAACATATAAATATTTATTTATTAAAAATATCATTAATGTAAGATTCATCTACAAGAATATCTCGTGCTTTGCTTCCACTATATCCACCTACGATACCTAATGATTCTAATTCATCAATTAAACGACCTGCTCTACTATAACCAATTCTAAATCGGCGTTGTAATAATGAAACAGATGCCTGCCCAGTTTCGATAATTAGCCTTGCTGCATCTTCTAATAAATCATCATGGTTTTCTTCTAAATTCAGACTTCCTTCAATAGTAACTTTTTTTGCTTCAGGTAATTTAATTTCTCCAGGTTTAGGTTGCGCATTTATGTGGTTTAAGACTTCTTGAATTTCATCTAAATTTATAAAAGCATTATGAAGCCTGATTGGAGAGCCGGTTCCAGGTTGTAAAAACAATAAATCTCCTCGTCCTAATAATTTTTCAGCTCCCATTTGATCTAATATAGTTCTAGAGTCTACTTTTGAAGATACTTGAAAAGATAATCTAGCAGGAAAATTAGATTTTATTAAGCCTGTAATAACATCGACAGATGGTCTTTGAGTAGCAACAACCAAATGTATTCCTACTGCTCGTGCTTTTTGAGCTAATCTAGTGATTGGTTCTTCAATTGCTCTGCTAGAAGTCATCATTAAATCAGCTAATTCATCAATTAAGACAACCAAATAAGGTACCTTTTCCATATTTGTATCATTAATAGATTTAGTATGATATTCAGCAATATTACGGACATTAGATTCTGCAAATAAAGAAAAACGGCGTTCCATTTCATTAATCGAAGCATCTAATATCCCTACTGCATTATCAGCGGTAGTCATCACATATTCATCTAAATTAGATGATGTAATTAAATGATATCCTACTAGCTGTTTATAAATCGATAGCTCTAATTTTTTAGGATCAATTAAAACAAACTTTACTTCATCTGGTTTTGCTTTATATAAAATAGACATAATAATAATATTAATACATACCGACTTACCTGCTCCTGTAGCACCCGCAATAAGTAAATGTGGCAATTTCCCTAAATCAAAAACAAAGGCATCTCCAGTGGTAGTTTTACCAACAGCAATGGTTAGTTTTGATTCAGAATTAGCATATTTTTCTGAATTTAAAATGGTTTTTAAAAATACAGTCTGAGGATTGGGATTAGGTAGTTCTATACCAACAGATCTAGAACCAGGAATAGGTGCGATAACTCGAATACTACTAGCTTGCATAACTCGAGCTAAATCATCAGATAGTGTAGTAAATTTATTGACCCGAACTCCTTCTGCAGGTTCAATCTCAAATAAAGTAATAACTGGGCCCGGAGAAATACGTATTACTTGGCCTTGTACATTAAATGTTTCCAAGGCATGAATAATTTTAGAAGCTTGCGCTTTTAAATCATCTTCAGTTAAAGTATCAGTAATTTCTATAGGTTCATTTAATAAATTAGATGGAGGAATTTTATAATTATCATATGCTTTACTATTAATTTGATCAATATCACTAGTATCAATTAAATCCTCATCATCTATAATAATATCATTATTTTCTTCATTATGCATCTCCTCAGATATATGTTGATCATCAACTATTTCATCTAATTCATTATCATTTATTTCTTCTGAAACGTCAATATTTTCAGATTCTATATCAGAAGTTTGAATAGGATCGTTAACATTTTCAGTATTGCTAGGAGTAGCTTTATGTATTTCAATTTTTTTTGATTTAATATTAGAAATAACACTTTTTACAAAACCAACCCCCTTAGAAACTATATCATAAATAGAAAATTCAATAAACCCTCGTATAAGGATAAAAAAAGTAATTGGGAGTAAAATATAAATAAAATTTCTTATCGATTCATTTAGAAATGTATGCAATAAATATCCAAGAAAACCTGCTTCATTGCTCACACCAAAATACCAAGTTAAGAAAATAGACAACCATAATCCTGCCCCTAATTGATACAATGATAAAAATAAATATTTTTTATTTGAATAATCTTTACGCGTAAATAATAAATACGCATACATAAACAAAATTGTACAAACACAAAATGACCCATATCCTAAAAAATACTTAACTAATATAGATGAAATACTTGCACCTACAATACCAGTAAAGGGTAGCTGTTCATTATACATTAAATCTGAAGCAAATAAATTTTGAATAATTGTTGGCTCATAATGTGATTTAAAGCCAATCAAGCTCAAAAAAATAAAAAGTGATAATGAAGCTAATAAAATTGCTAATATTTCATTATTTTTTTTTAACATAATTCCCTTGATTATTTATGCAATGAAGTGTTTTGGATAAAAGGGGTTTTAACAATTTTTGCACCTAAAAATTTTCCTCTAATCTCAATATAAATTAATGATCCAATTTTATGATAAGGGCAGTCAATATATGCTAAACCAATACCTTTTGATAAGGTTGGAGAATGAGTTCCGCTAGTTACTTCTCCAACTTTCATATGCTGCATATTATTATCTATATATACATTATATCCTGTTCTGGGAATAGCTTTTTCAGTCATCTCAAAACCAATTAATCTACGTTGATAATCATTGTTTTTTGATTTTAATAAATTATCTTTACCCAAAAAATTACCCTTATCAAAATTAACAATCCAAGATAATCCAGCTTCTAATGGATTAGTAGTAGTAGAAATATCATTTCCATATAAACAATATTTCATTTCCATTCTTAAAATATCACGCACAGCTAATCCAGCTGGAGATGCCCCATTATTAATAAAATAATCCCATAATTTTTGTATAATATTATGTTCTGCTGAAATCTCAAAACCTAATTCACCTGTATAACCAGTTCTAGTTAAAATTACAGAATGATTTAATAAATTAGTCTCCATAAAATGATAAAAAGGTAGCTCAATATTATCACTACAAATCTTATTAAGTATCTCGCGACTATGAGGTCCCTGTAATGCTATAAGTGAATGTGAATCATTCATTACATTAACATTAATATTAAAGTTTTTTTTATATTGATTGAT